>JACCDR012116869.1_pt1 | contig 19483 bp, 27 predicted proteins | sample 7446431 | NCBI WGS metagenome assembly JACCDR01 (sample SAMN15323443, study PRJNA562643) | freshwater metagenome | isolation source: river surface water | place: USA:Blue River Watershed | collected 2017-08-17 | reverse complement strand
CTCCGCTTCAGTGTCAAATAAATAGAAAAGAAAAATACCGTCCATAGTGTCTATGTGCGTAGTTTCAATAGGCATCCCAAACAGCGAACGGTTAGCTGGGCAAACCATTGTTTCAATATCAAATCCATCATTGTAGGCTATGTACACGCCCCAACCTTTGGATTCGGGGGATGTCGGTTTTTTAAAACCCTTTGATTCGAGCATACCCGCTATGCTATCAATCAAACTTATGCACTGATCGTGCAGTTTTTGACGCTTTTGCATCAAATCGTAAATTTTGCCTTGAATTTTCATGGTAGTTGGTTTGATGTTTTATACGGATTTTCAAGGCAAAATGTTACTTCTGCGCATACAGTCTGCACAAGACTTTGCGAACTGCGGCGGTGGTTTCCTGCACGGGCGCAATGCCCGCTTTGGAGAAAATGATTGTATCCTCGATGCGAAGACGATACACGCCGCCTATATCCCACGCATTGATGGATTTTAAATGGTCGGTTATTTCAGGATCGTTTAGGGAGTGTTGGAGGTTTTCGAGGTATTGCAGCGCGATTCTTTCGGCTAATAAGTCGAATACCTGATCTTTGGTGTATCCAACGTGTTGCGCGACCGATTGCAGGCTTTGCAGGCCGATATGGGCGGTGCGTCTGTTTTTGCTGAACGTCAGATAAAACCAAATCATTTGGCCTTTGCACAACCATTCAAATTCAATCGTGCTTTCGATCAAATCGAGGGTGTTTTCGATCAAATCGGGGTCAAGCTCCATCGCGGGCAGCGGATCGCGCGGCCAATCGGCGGGAACGAGGGCTTGGCGATCTATCAGCACGGCCATACGCGCAACGGCGTTATCGCGCCAATAGGCATCCGCGCCCGCTGATTGGTAACCAACCTCGATAGGCGAAAAATCGCCTTTCGGCTGGTAGGTGATGTGCGTCCCTATTTTGCTTCGGTGTATCTGCAAATTGGCGGATATGCCCAACGATTCGATGCGAAACTGAAACGAATCCGCATCGGGATCAGCGAGTTTATAAGACGATTGCAGCGCATAAACCCAATGCGCCAAACGCAGGGCATCGGGGCGCACCTTTATCGTGAAGATATGCGATGCAGGCACGCAAAAAAGGCGTTCGGCTGCTTTCATGTTTTTGAGCATCTCGAAGCGCATCTTTTGGGCGTGTACTATCCTTCCTGCGCGATTCTCATAAAACGTAGCTAGATAGCGCTTGGTAGAAGGCAGATTGTCTTCGGGATGTAGAAGGGGTTGCGGCATGGTTCAGCGGTTTTAGTGGGTGTTTTGTAAGAAATAGGGCAAATTGTGGGCTATACAAGCGAAAAGTTTGCGGTTATCCACGCCCACCGAAAATGCCCGCGCGATCCGCGCACGGGATAGGTGCTGATCGCTACGTGCCGCGTGGTCTTGTTGTGCCAATACAACTTTGCGTTGGCCGCGTGTGCGGCAAACTCGCTTCTCAAAAACACCTCGAATGCGATGGTGTCGAGTTCGGGGGTGGCCTGCAAATCGCTGATCTGCATTTCGCGCGGCAAAAAGTCGTCGGTTTTCACCTTGTTGTTCTCCGCACGTACCTGCATCGAAAGCTCGAAGCGGTTGCGGAAAAGCGCACGGGCAATTGGACGGTGTTCGGGCATTACGATCAAAAGTAATTCGGCAAAGGCCTTTTGTAGGGCGCTTTTGTCGGATGCAGTAAACGACAAAGCCACCGCCGATGCGGTGGGCTTGTGGTCGATGAAAACGCGTTGGGCTTGGCTATCCCATACAAGGTATGTAGTCATGGTCAGGTTTCAGGTTTATTTTCGGCGTTTTTTATTATTGGATTCAGGGGCGCTAAAGCGGCTCAAAAGGCCTCCAAAGTCGATTGGCTTGCTCGATTCCTGCGCGTCGGGCGTTTCCGCGCCGTCGAGGTCGTCGGGTTCAACGGTATTTACGCCGTCGAGGTCGTCGAGTTCAACGGGTATATCTTGGTTTTTGACGGTGGGAAGCTTTATTTGGTAGAGTGTATCCCCAAATTGGTCGGATGGAGCTTTGGGCGGAAAGCGGTTAAACTGCGCATCGAGGTCAAATTCGTGATCTCCTTCGCGGAGCGTGGGCGTGCCGCAAATTTCCCAATCGGGCGCAAGCCACACTTGCCCGTGATCGAATAAAATTACATGGCTTTCGTCCATGTAAACGGGCTGATCTTTGTAATTTTTGCCCGTTATGTACGAATAATAGCCCGTTTTAGAGTTGTAGATAGGCAGGCGGATTTCTCGATATACGCCGTCTTGTTTGGCGTATTCGGAAAGATCGAATGCAATTTGACGCAAACCAGCGGCCACCAAATCGAGCTCTACATAGCCCTTTTTGGACAATTCGCGGAGGCGCTGCAATTCTGCATACGGGCGAATATCCGTTGGCATCGCGGGCATTCGTTGCAGTTCGCGGGAATCGGTTTCATCGTCCGTATCCGTTGCGTTATAGGTGCGGATTTGGGCGTTGTTGTGCTCGAATGCGTTGGCCTGTGCCAACGTATCGAATGGAAGCAATGTGCCGTTTTCTTCGTGAAAATAGACTACTTCCAGCTCGAGGTTGAAGAACCCGACGCGCCAATGCGTAAGCTCCACGCAATCGGCGCTTGTGCCGTTCGCGTATCCCATCGCCCCGCCGCGCAACCGCACGGGTTCGGCAAACCATACTTTGCCGCGATGGTAAGCGAGTTCCACAAACGCGCGGCGGGATTCGTACATGGTGCGCGTTTCGATGCTATTTTTTGGATATTGGATTTTCATGGTGTAGTTGGTTTTGAATGGTTATTTGGTGGATTTCAATTGCGCTTCTAGCAGGCGTTGTGCCTGCTTCTCGATTGCTTCTTTGACGTAGTGCAGCTCGATGTACTCCGCCGCGACCTTGTTGGCAGTTTTGGGCGCGGGGATGCCAAAGGCCTCGATCACTTGCAGAAAATCGAGGTTTGCAGTACGTCGAACGGGCACAAACGGGCGCAAATCCCAACTGTTTATTCTATGTTCGTATTGGGACATCTGCATACGTCCCTGTGTAAATCCAAACCCCTGATAATGGTCGAGGTGATGCAGGCACAGATCAAATGCCTTACAAAACACATTGCCAAAAAAGGATTCAGCTTCTTCGCGGGTGTCGAATGAATTGCGGCGCAACCACTCATTCGAGGGTGCGCAAAGCTCCTTGAAATGCCCACCTTTTTCGCGGAAAGAAGCGCCCAAATAGGCTTCTTTCATGTAGTCGCGGTGCAGGCGCGCACCGCACGTGGGCACGGCAATATCAGCGACAATGTACAGGCCGTCCACTTCGAGGGCGAACATCTGAACAGGCACGCTTTGCGCCGCAATCTCGACTTTCGACGAAACCACTTGCGGGGTGCTGATCGCCAACCCGCCGACGACTTCGGTTTGCGCGGCGATTTCCACGCGTTGTAGAACAGGGTAATCGTCCCCGTTGGTCGGGACGCCCAAAAAATGGACATTTTCGCGCTGGTGTATCGTGGTTTGCTCACAGCCCCAACGCGCGGGATTATTGCGGCAATAGCGCGCAATATCGCCCAACACTTGGTTGGCGTGTGAACGGATAAATGCGGCTTCTACCTGTGCGTCCGTAAGTGCGTCAATCGCTTGAATCCGCGCGCTGGCGAGTGCCCCGCTTGCGGTTACGGCGTATTCAGTATTCCAATCCACTAGCTCTTTTTTGGCTTTGATTTCGGCCAAAAAAGCGGCGGCGCTGGTGATCGGGGTTTCAAAAAGCCATTCGCGCACGGCGCTTTCGATGCGCTCGAGGCGTGCCTGCACCCGCGCGGAGTTTTGCGCCTCGAACATGGTCTTTTCGTGTTCGCGGGCAAATTTTTGGATCGCCCAACTCGCTGCATCAGTTTTTTCCAACAAAAAACGAAGGCAATCGGCGCTTGCATCGAATTTGAGCCACCAAACGGTAGTCATTGCTCGTGCGTCGCTGATTTCGTCGTAGGCGTATTCTTGAGTATGAAACACCCAATCGGCGGCGGGAAACATACCGACCGCAAGCGCGGCGGGCTGGTTTAGGCTCAAACGAATGTACATCGTTTGGCCTTCCCAGCGGTACACGTTGGGCACAACGCGTATCAGCGCGCCTTTGTCGAGGATTTCGACAATGCGCGCTACGGTGAACGCAGGATTACCATTTTTGGGCGTGATGTCTTTGGTTTGCCAAAGCACCAGCGCGTCGTCAAAAAGTTTGTTGTAAAGCGGGCATTTTTCATCCACGCCGTAGTTGTCAATTTTGAACCCTTTGCGGGTTTTTTCGACAAAATCTTTCTGAATTTTATTTGTTGTCATGGTTAGTGAATTTGCATTACTTAATCGAAAAACAAAGCTCCACCCCAAACAGGGATTCCGCCCATCGCGGCGCGGCGCACTCTTGGTGCAGTCGCGCGCTGTAGCGGATTAACAGTTGCGTGCGGGCATCGTCGAGGCGCAAGCCTGCATCTCGAATATCCACCGCGCGCACGCGCTTTTTTTCGTGGGCGTGGGCGTGGGCGATGTCGAGCGGGATGTAAAACCGCGCGGCGCGGTCTTCTTGCCCGTTTTCGTCGTAACGACAAACGAGCAGCGCGCCGCCAAACTCGGTGCAAAGAATCTTTGATGTCATAGTGTCTTGTTTTATTGGTACAAATGTAGCGCTATTTTTGATTTTGGGCAAATTTTTCCGAAAAAAATCTACAATTTAGCCGAAAATTTTACCGCACGGGCACAAAAAAGCCCGCACGCGGCGGGCTGATTTGCAGGGTGTCGAGCGATTAGTTGGCCGCTTCGGGCATTTGGTTTTTGAGGCGCACTACAAGCTGCTGCTCGAGCAGCGTGTCCACCGCCCCCGACACGGTGAGAAACGGCCAACTCTTATCCGTGCTGGTGGAGGTTTGAAAGCGCAGGTCAAACTCTACCTTTTCGATGAATTGCGCCCACGCTGTTTGCACGGTGCATAGTTGGTCTTCGACGTATTGCGGATGCGCGAACGGAGCGCGGTTTATATCGACAAATTTGGGGTCGAATAGATTTACAAGAAGCGGGCGACTGTAGTTTAGTACCACCAGCCCCAACGTGCAAATTTTGCGCTCGCTGGTGTTTTGTTTGGTCGTAAAAAAGTTGAAATTGCCCGCCAAATCGCGATCAAAAGGCATTGGCGCGGTGGGATCGCTCAAAAACTCCGTGCGCACGGCCACGTACACGTTGCGCGTAAGCGGGTAGTATAGTACGCCGTCCACTTGCCCCGTTGCGAGTTTACCTAGCTTGGTTAGGTGAACGAAAACCGCGAAATGCGTAAATAGGATCACCGAAGACCCTACGACCAAAAGCCACAAAAACGCGTGGAACGCTTGGCCAAGCAGCGATGTATTCGTATTGGAATACAAGATCAGGCTCGATAAGATCAGGGTTACAAATGCGATCATCGCCGAACCCGTGATGGCCGTATGCGGAGCAGGCGTAACGGGCGCTAATGGTACGAAAGTGGTGGAATTGGTCATGGTAATTTGATGTGGTATTGTGATGAAATAAGATCGAAAAGAAAAGCCCATTGTCCCAACGGGCTATTTCCCATTTATAACCAAAACAAAAGGTAGGCAAATATAAGACAATTTGCGCGATGCGCTTTATTTTTGGCTGATTCGCTGCATAATAAATACGCGGTTTTCGGCGGGTATCGCAAGAAGCAATGCACTTGCTACGTGCGCATAATCCTGTAAGGCCACGCGCATATTGGGCACGTATCGGGTGGATTCGATAAAATCGGCGTTGGCGTAATTGAACGCTTTGATCGCGACGTTTTCGAGAACATCCAACGTGAAGTCGGGGGCGGTGATCGGGCTTAATTTCCCGCGAAATTCGCCCCACAGGGCGATGTAGCAAGTTTCATCGTCGGGATCGGAGGATTTGGGCTTTATCACGAAATAAAGGCGCTTGGAGATGCGCAACAAAATCGTCGAATCTTTTTGAAATTGGCTGATGCGATGGATCAGCAAGAAGCGATAAAATACGATCTTGGCGCTTTGTTGGGTTGCAAGTAAGAGAATCAAAAAACCGCCCACCGACACGCTATACAGGGTTGCGCTGGTGTAGGCATCGACGCTGGAATCAACATCGCAGGCGTGTTTGAAAAGCAGCCCAAACAGAAATAGCAAAACAAGGTGAATCGCGAAGATGACCACCGTTTTTTCGAGGGTGGGATGTTTGATGTGCATAGTATCGTTTGACGTTTTGAATGTATTTTTTATTTGGTTTTTCTTTCGATAGGCGATTTTTCGCCTTTCGGAGCGTGGTTTGATTTTCAACGGTTTACGAAAAATAAACACATTGAATTTTATTCACTTTTTGGTTCGTTGTTGGCCTCGCTGCACGGTTTTTGCACAAGGGATTCGGTGCATTTTTTCCAACGTTCAGCATCGGCGGTAACGCCGCGCAGGATACCGTTTGCAACCCCGCGCAGGGCATCCCCGATGGCAATACTTTGGAGCTGATCGAGGTCTGCAATGCTAGGGATGTTTAGATCAAAACGGCTTGCCAACGGGACTAGGATGCGCAAAAATCGCGCCGCGCAAAGGCCTATATTCGCATACAGATTTTGGAATATGCGAATCGCCAAAACATTTATAACCAAACGTTTGACGTGATCGGGATGCAACTTGGAGTGAAAATTAACATCCGCAATCAGCCGCAAGTGCGGCTCTATCTCGAGTTTACAAGGCACATCTAATTCTAACGGGGCTATTTTGGCAGCTTGGTTCGATATGGTTGCTTCGTAGAAAAAAGCGGCGGGCGCTTTTACATCAGCCAAATCGAGTTCGATGCGTATGTGATAATGTTGGGTTTCTTTGGCGTAGTAAGTCCGTTTAAAAGGCGCAATTTGGACGGGAACGGTGATTTGCATAGTGTAGTGGATTTTGTAGATGTTTGAAAATGCTTTACCTTTTGTTTGCGCGATAGCGCTTTAGTTTGAACTGCAAGCGGCTTAGTTCGCGACTAGCTTGTGCGTATCGGTAGAAGGTCAATACGCAGCGCATTTCTATATACGCGGCTATCTCGAGGCTGGTTACAAGTGAAGGCGCGATACTTTCGAGGTTAAATATATCAAGCGGGTTTCGCAGATTGAAAGCGCGTTGGGCTTGGTGGGCGCTTTCATATTCAGCTTCAGCAACCAATAAGATTTTTTGAGCGTGGGCGATTTGCGTTCTTAGTTCTTTGGGAGTAAACACGAAAGCGCGTTGAAAAAACGATTTCCAACGCGAACAAAAATCCACATAATCCGCAAAATAGCCCTTCATAAAATATAACTCCTGCCAAAGGGATTCATAGAGAGTTTCCATTTTTTCAAGGTATTTTTCGGCTTCTTCGTATTCTTTGACCATCGTTTCATAGCGCGAACGGAGTGCATCGCATTCGGGCTTATAGGCCTCCATTCTTTCCCAAAGGGCGTGCGATGCATCGTAAGCTATTTGATGCTCCTTTGATACAGATTTGACGCGCAACTCTAGGCGCTCTATTTCTTGCTTCAATTCTTTGAGCGTGGGCGGCGGAATGTGCATAGGGCTGTTTAAATAAAACCCCGCGCGCGGCGGGGCTTGGATTAAATCAAAATTTTGGATTCATCGACGGCTGCAATCAGCGCATTGTGTCGAGCGACGACATCAAGCAGGGTTTCGACGGCGCGCGGGGTTTTGGGGCGCACACAGTGTGTACCCTTTGGCCAAATCCGTACCCGCTTCGGACGCTTCGGGGTGGGTGTTTAGCCACGCGCGGTAGTGAATCGGATAGCTATGGTGGTCGGGTGTATAAACCCGATTCGGCTCGCGGTCGCACACCACGACCAGCACAAGATTAGGGATGAGCGAGTTTTGAATCATAGCGAGTTGAAAAGACTAGGCGCTTCCGATGGCGCGGGGTTTACAATTTCCTCGCAAGTCTTGCGCATATCGCGCTCGAGTTGCTTGGCTTGCTCCAAAAGCGGCCGCCATGTGGTCATATCGGCGTTGGCTTTGGCTTTGAAATAGGCGGCTTGGACATCCATCATGGCCAGCACGCGCTCGGCGAGTTCTTTGGTTGTCATGGCTTATAGCTTTTTATAGGTTTCCATTGCGGTTTCAAACGCCTTCAGCGCGCGGCTCAGGCTTTTATCGTTGGCATCCCAATCGGATAGGGTTTTCACCTTATCCAATTCATCCAACGCGGATTGGAGTTTTTCGGCGGCCTTCATTACGACTAGCATCGCGCTTAGCTCCACTAGCAAATGCTGGCCAGCGTTGTCGGATAAGCTCAGTAGCAACTCGCTACCTTCGTCGAACTCATCTTCTTTGCGCTCCATTTTCGCGATGTACGCGGCGAGTCGCTTCACAAAGCGCTTGGTATCTTTGTATCTCATTTGCGGCGGGGCTTGCGTTTGACAATCATGCACCGACCGATGGGGCGCGGGCGGTCTTCCCACCGCCAAATGAGCGCCTCGGGCAAGACCGTTACAGCGCCATTTTCGCGATACCATCGCCCGCTTTCGCGGTTGAAAGATCGGGCGGTGAAATAATAGGTTTTCCCGCTTTCGCGGCGGCGGGTGTGCGACACCACCAGCGCCTCGCGGTTGAGAAACAAAAGCGAGTCGTTGGCGATAACAAGGGTATCGCTGCCAACGTGCGCGAGCTGCATTACAGCCCCGCAAATGTTATTGGTTATTGGAATCAATTAACTTGTCGAACGCTTCGGCCAGCTTTTGCGCGGCGGCGAAGCGCTGGCGTTCGTAGCGCGCCGCTACGATTGCTTCGTGTTGCGCTTTGCGGGCTTCCGCCCGCGCGATGTCTTGAAACTTGCGATGCCAGCGCTTGGCGGCTTGTACGGCCTTCGATGCGCTTTTGAAAAGCCAGCGCTGATTGCGCTCATCGGGGTTGAACGTCGAAAAAGCTTTCAAAGTAGCCTTTTCGTAGATTGCAATAGCATTGGCATCCCAATCATAACTACAGGCAGCGTATTGACGCGCTGCTTCAGGTACGCTTGTTTGTATATTACACGTAAACACTTCATACTGCTTCCCGCACTCGCTAAGGGCGATGGTAACATAGAAGTCATTTTCGCGAATTTTAACCATCGGAAGTTGGCGGATTTCATTGTTGCTCATGATTTCGGTTGTTTTGGTTGTGTGTGGTTGTTTGCTTATTTCGTTGTTACAAAAGTATGCAGTTTTGCAATGGTGCGCAAGTATTTTGCAAAGTATTTTAGCAGAAAGCGCAAATTTTAACATTTCGTTAAGAAAAAACGGCGCTTTTGCAACAGAAAACGCATACTTGCAACAAAAAACCCCGCGCGCGGCGGGGCTTGGATTAAATCAAAATTTTGGATTCATCGACGGCTGCAATCAGCGCATTGTGTCGAGCGACGACATCGAGCAGGGTTTCGACCGCGCGCGGGGTTTTTGGGCGCACGCAGTTGAAATCTTCCATTTGTTCGCCGTCCGTCGAGGTGCGCATCACGCGTTGAATTTTGGCCGCAAATTCGGCCACTTTGGGCGGGTTGTGCGCGGCGAATTGCGCGGGCAATGTGCCGTTTTGTAGGAAGTGAAACAGCGCCTTTTGCCCTTCTTCCTGTTCCCAAATTTGCGACCACGCAGTATTGCAGGCCTTCGCCAAAACGGGGCGGATCAGCGACTTTTCGTACTTTTCGAGCAATAGCGAGATCGCAGAACTACCCTTGCGGAAACCCAACGATTCGGCGTATGTAGCGAGTCGGATTTGCTCCTCGATGCGTGCGGCAATGTGTGCGGGAATCTGAACATCGGGATCGAGGGCAGATAGGTTCGCGGCGGTGATCCGTTCGGGATTGATGTCGAGTTTTAGGCGCGGATTGGCGCGGTGGCTAGCGATTGTGTCGTTGTGTTCGCCTTGTTGAATCCGCATATCCTCGATGCGCATTTTTGTTGAACCTCCGCCACCATTGGCCGATCCCTTGTTGAAACCCCCATTCCCCGCTGTTGAATCGTCTTTTATGATTTTTAGGCCATTATTGACGCTGTTTTCGTCGTTTTGGGGTAGGGGTTCATCCCCCCAACTGTACGATCCATCGCCCAAATCCTGCACTTTATTGAATTTGTCCCGATACGATTTTGGAGTATTATCCCCCGTGCCAAACTTCTTCAAATTGGCCAATTCTTCCAATTTTTTTTGCAGTTGGGCGCTATTTTGATCGTTTTGGGCATCTTTTTCGCCGTTTTCGGCTGCACCAGCGTTTGAATCGTTCGATTCTTTGGCAGCGGCGCTCCCACCGAGCGGGTAGTAGTTAGGGGTTGGGTTACCCTGTTGTGCGTTTTTTTCTTTGGTTTCAAGCTCCGTTTTGTTCGATTCATTCGCTCCACCCCCACCCCCCGACATGGAGGCTGCAAAATTCTGTTGAAACAGCCCGTTTAGACTGTTGAATGTTGAATTTTGGTTGTTGAACCCCGCGTTGGCTTGCTGCTCGAGTGGGGTGGGGTTGTTGAATTGGCCTGTAAGATAGGTATGCGCCCCCGCGTTGTGGCCGTCTTGCGGGGCGTTTACTTTTTTCCTTCTTCTTTCTTTTGGCGCATCACGGACACCGTAGCGCGCGCGGCTTCGCGGCTATCGCCGTTGAGGGTGATAAGGTTTTTAATAGCGCCAAAAAACTTACTACCACCCTTGCGGCGCATTTTAATCAATCGTAGCTGGTGTTCGTATTCCTCCTTTTCTTCTTCGCTCGACACAGGTTCTTGCGCGCGCACGGCCAACCCGCACTGAATAAAAAGGATGAATAACATAATGATTTGCGGCCAAACGCCGAGTTGGGCAATCGTGGTTTGGATTTTATTTTCTTTGATCGCCTTTTTGGTTTTGGCCTCCTCGAGTTCTTTTTTCTTTGATGCGATACTCGCATTGGCCTCCGATTCGTATTTGGCGCGCATTTCTCGAAGCTCCTTTTTGGCATCGGTGATTGCCTTTGCGGTTGCGTTCGTGGCCTTTTTTTGAGCGGCCAAGTAGTTTCTTGTGTGATACTCGCTACCGCCTTTTTCGTGGCCTTCTTTGAAAGGTGCGACCGCGTTTTGCACCGCGCGATCTTGTTCTTCCTCCGCGCGTTTGAGCGCGTCTTCGTAGGGTTGCAGGCGTTCAGATAGGCGCTGGTCTTCCTGCGTGCGGATCGCATCTTCGGAGGCGTATGGGAGTTTAATCGCGCCCGAACCGCTGGAAATAATCCCATCGGGGGATGCGCCCGATTTGCTGGTTTCAAACGAAAACCAAAAGCAGGCCAATAGAATCGCAAGGCACGAAGCCATAATCAGGCGGGATAGGCGGGACATATAGAAACGACCGTCCAAAAAGGCGAACAGCTCCACCAGCGCGAACCCGCCCACCCAATTAATCCCCAACACATCGACGGCGGTGTTAATCACCATCGCGATTGCATATAGGGCGATCACCACGTAGGTATTCTTCCATTCGGGAAGAACCTGCATCAGGATTTCGAGGAAAGAATCCCCGACGCAAATGGTAGATGAAATCGAAGATAGTACGACGAATACGCCGCTTAGCGCGGTAAGGGCGATCATCATTTTTTCCACTTTGGGGTTGTCAATCGTATCCCCGTGTTTCTTTGCTCCCATGATGTGTAGTTGGTTGTTTTGGTTGTTAAAAACGCTTAAAAAAATTTGAAAACAAAAGTACAAAAAAGACCGCAATTTTGCAAAAAATTACGTATTTTTGTGCTTAAAAACCATTGTAATACCAAAAAGATTTGCTATGAAAACACTTTTTTTGGCCACCACCACGTATTGGGGCGCTAATGTCGCGGGCTATGGGATGTTGTTCGTGGTGATAGCGATTGCGCTTTATGCAATCTTTATCTCGCCCAAATACCCGATTGACCCCAACGCGGTACTATCCGATCAGGATACACCCGAAGAAACAACCCATCACCCCGCGCGGCAAACCCAAACGCCCGCGCAAACAGGCGATACGCCCAACGCCAAAAGCGATTAATTCCACCCACCCATCAGCCCGCCGCGTGCGGGCTTTTTTTATGCGTTTTTGCGCATTTTTTGGGTGTGTAGGGCGGTTTGGGCGCGCGGCTTATAGAAACTTCAACCGCTGCAAAAACACCGCTGCGGGCAGCGCGGGAACTTGTATCATATTCCACAAGACGGGGGCGATTTTCAGGGCGCAAGCGGCGATATTTTCTGTGCAATTGATTTGCCAAACGCATTCAGGGCGATGCGGTTGGAGCTTGGTAGCGGTGCGGCAATCTTCCATCAAAATCCGCGCGCAAAGGCTAAAATATTGGCCGTTATCGCCCGCATACAGGGTGATCGTTCGGCCACTGATATTGATAGAAAACTCGAGCAAACGCGTTCCATCCGCCCGCATTGCTAGCAAGAAATCGAACATCCGCTCGAGCAGGGTGAAGATGTACACGCCCAACGCAGTCGGGGGTTGCTGTTTCGTTTTTTGGGCAAAATGTAGGCACAAATAAAAGGCGGTTTCTGCATCCAGCTCGACGGGTTCGATGCAGACGCTTTCGGCCTGCTCAGCGTGTTCGTGCGCATCGCATCCAACGAGCGGGAAAAACACAGGGCAACCATCGCGAAGGGCATAGGCGATTGGGAATGCTTGGTATTTATTGAATAGGTTGATCGCAAAATCTTGAATTTGTTGGGTGTTTTCTACATCGACAAAATAAGGCTGCATTGGAAAGTCGGGGTTGGTGAGGAATAATCCGCGCGGGCAATAAAAAAGGGATGCGCGCGCGGCACATCCCTTTATACGGGTGGATTTATGGGTTGGTTTTACGCAGGCGCGTTTAATTCCCAAAAACGACGGATTAGCCAAGCAATTTGGGCGGTTATTTCCTGCGTGGTGGCCAATGGGCGGATCGGTTCGCCAAAGGGCAATTTTTGCGGCACAAAGCAAAAATTAACATCGCCGCTGTATCGAATACGGTGGGTTTCAATAGGATATTTTTTGTCCAAAAAATGCAGGGTGCAAAGCAGGTTGGCGTTGGTGTGCGGATCGCGGTGCGCATTGTTCCAAAACTCGCATTGCAAAGCGCTCGATAAAACAGCGATCAGATTGTTTTGCAAATGGGCATCTATACGCAGGATTTGGATGTTCCATTCAGCGCCGCGTGCTAAAGCACGGGATTTGACCTGAAAATAGGGCGTTGAGCTGATTCCGTCGGTGTGAAAAGCATTGTAAGGCAGCGCCAAATTAATCGAGATGCTTTCCGATAATCCGATTTGGGCGATTTGATACGATGCACCGTTTACATCGTATTGTGTCAAAAATTCAGGATTTTGACGGTGATTATTCAGCAACGATTGCACGATGCGGGTGCGCAATTTGGGATAAATAGCGGTTTTAGATGCACCTTTTAGAATCAAGCAAAAACGCGCCAACGATTCTTTCAAATTGGCCTCGATTTGAAACAGATGCGAATAGAAACCCTCCACTGCACATACCTTGAGCAGGTGTTCGCGCATTTCGTCGAATGCAGTAGCTTCGTTGTCAAAATCGGCCTCGAGTTCCACGTAGGCGTGCGGATCAGAAAGCAAAAGTTCGACCGCGTTGGAATATACGCCAAATTCGTCTGAATGCTCAAAACGGACGGTTTTGCCCGAAGCGGGACTTTTTACGCATAGCCACAACGCGGGGGCGTATTGAGCGGCGATTAGAACGGATCGCGAATGCGATGTGGTGATGAAATCTTTTAGAATCATGGTTAGTGCTAATGGTTAGTGCTGTTTGTTGTTTAATTTCCCGATAGGCGATTTTTCGCCTATGGTGAAACATATATGTTCCACGCACTATTATACGAAAAAGCGCACCGTTTGGATGCGCTTTTTGTAATTTTTTTTAGGTTTATTTTAGTATTTCTTTCAGCCGTTCGCGGCGCTTGGCGTTTTCGTGGTACACCGCTTGTGCCCAAATCGGCGAAAATTCTTTGGCCTTTTTCAGGCTGGTGAGGTGGGTTTCAAAGCGCTTAAAATCGCGCTGCTCCCAATCCGCCAAAGGCGCGTAATCGCCCCAACGAGGCATTACAAACGCTCTTCGACACATCCACGTTTCGATCTCATTTTTGGCCGAAACCGATGCAAATGGATGCCTATGGGCTAGGAAGAACGGGCTTGGTTCGCACAAAATCAATTCTTCAAAATCAGCGTAAGAAAGGCGCTGAAGAATCGGGCTATTCATTATTTCCTCTCCCTCGAAGTAGTCCATTACGCGCTCCAATTCCTTTTGGCCATCGTATTCAGCCGCTGGGTACAGCCAATTGCGGATCGCATCCGCAATCACCGCATCGGGCGCGGTTTTGATCGAAAAATTGTCGATTCGATTGGGCTGATATTGGAATAAAATAACCCCGTCGGGGGAAATGGTGAGGTTGGTAAGCGCGCCTTCAAAGCGAGTGCCTTCGCGCATTTGTGATTGTCTTGGTGTTACAATGATTGTGCACATTTTGAGATGTATTTGTGGGTTAGTCTATCATAGGGTTTCTATCGCAGGCGGGATCGGCTGCCATCTGCGCTTCGAGTTCGTCGAGCAGGCGCAAATACAACGAAACGCTATCTTGTGCCGCGCGGCCTTTGGCATCGAGCAGGCGCGATGTCGTTACATCGCCCGCCCAAAGCGCTGAATCCGACGCGGCGGCCAACGCGCTCACTTCGCGGTCGAAGCGATCCCGCGCTTCGCGGGCTTCACGCAGTTTTGGCCGAAGCGGGCATACCGAGATACAGGCCTGCAACGCGAACAAACAAGCCGCCAACACGGGCACGTAGCGCATGAAGACTTTGCGGGTCGATTTATTCGAGGCGCACAGCGGGAACACGGGGCGCGCGACGCGGATTTTGCCCGATTCGGGAAAATCCGACACGTTGAACACGCCGATTTTTCGCCACGTTTTACACGCGACGAAATCAGGCTTACTAAATTCTAGTTCTTCGTTGGGTAGCAGCCACGCGGCAAAATCATAGCGCGCGGTACTGTTCCAATAAGTCGAATTGTAATAGTGGTTAATGTCAATAACCACCTTACGGTGAATATATTTGGACATAGTGTAGTGTTTTTTGAGATGAATAAAAGGGGTTAAAATAATCGGCCTTGCTGGTCGAATAAGCCCGTCTGCGAGGGGTTGTAGCGGGTGTGTGCAGCGGCCAAAACGGATCGCTCGATGCTTTTGGCAGCGGCTAAAACGTCTTGGTTACCTTTGTAATAGGATTGTTGCAGTTCGCGCATTTGGCGAATTTCTGCACCCCAAACTGTTTGAAATTCGGGATAATCCAACACCGCGTCGATTCTGGCCTCGAGTTCGCGGCAAACATTCAGTAGGTTGGATTTGCGCTCCCCAACGGCGGCGCGCATCGCTTTAGCCGCCGTGTCAAGCTCAACCAGCCACTTAGCCATTTCATCGCGGAGCGCATCGCCGCGAACTTCGTTTTGCTGATCCATAGCGCTTATTTTTTGCGTTTTATGAAATCCAAATACGCGGCCTGCACGTGGGGGTCTTGGCTGTTTTGGGCAGCGTTTAGCAGCTCCAAGTACCAAGTGTGATCTACTATTGGGAACGAACTTTCGAGATCGTTCAATTCTTGCGTCCAATAGTCGATTTGACCGTATGGCAATATTCCAACCTCCATGTCCTCGACAATCGAGCGGATGCCCTCGATCAGTTGCAAGTGCTGATGCGCATTGGCGCTGGACAAGATGCGCGAAATATCAGCCTCTACGCTTTTGATGCCCGCGTTATCCGAAGCGTCGATAAAATCGCGCAGGCAGTACAAAATCCGCTCTATGCTCATGTTTTGAAAAATTTAAACCAAAAAAAGCCCGCACGCGGCGGGCTTAGTCTGTTTTGAAATTGTGTTACGGTTTTTTTACGAACAAAAGCCCGCCTTGTGCGGCAGCGAAGCCCTTAGCGTCCCGAACAGTCAGATCGGGGTCGAACCCAACCAACCAATCGATTCCCTGACGTGCAGCTTCTTGAAAGCAGGGAAGGGATACGATATGAAAGACGTTTTCTTGCTTTTCGGGAAGATTTTCCCATTTTTTAGATAGAACCTCACCTTCTTTAGTAGCGGGCACGCGGGCTTTAAAGCCGCCAATTACACCCTGCCAAGCTTCCACCTGTGGTTGCAGTTGTACCAAGCGCACGGGATTGTGCGATGCAGGGAAAGTGTGTGTATTGCCTTCCGCGTCGATCAAATTGATTTGGTGCGGTGTCCCATTGACGAATGTGGTGTTTTTTGAATTGCTCATAATGTTGTGTTTGTTGTTGTTAATTTTATTGAACACTACAAAGGTAAAGCGCTTTTTTGAAAGTGCAAAATTTTCGCCTAATTTTTTCACAATTTTTTTAAAAAATTGTGCTTTTAGGCAGATTGGGGCGGTTATTCGGGGCTTTTGAGCGCTTTTTGGATCATTTCATTGCAGTAGGCGATGCGCTCGTTGCAGGTTTGCACGGATTCATCGCTTTGGTTGTCCACCACGTTTTGGCGCTTTCGTTCCTCCACGCGGAGCATTCGCGTCCAAAAAGCTAAGCCCGTATTGGTGTTGCATTCGGAGCGCACGTATTCAACGTTGCTGCGCGTGGTTTCTTGGTAGGAAACCTCCACCGAAAACGGATGCGGATAATACGCGCAAAACTCGCTGATCCACGCGTTGGCGTATCGCCGCGCCTCGATCAGGGATTGAAACACGCGGCGAAATTTGATGCTGCCTTGTCGCGCGGTGGCCATGTGTAGTGCGAATTGCCCGCGCCGCGCGGCCAACACTTTAGCAAATTCATCCGCCGCTTCTTGGATGCAGGGCGGTTTGATTTTTACTACAGACATAGGATTGTGCAGTTTATAACGGACTGAAAATAGGCCTCCACGTGCGCGGCGACCCCTTCTTGAATCGTGGCCGATTCGTTGCGGGCGATCACGGATAGCATCGAGGGTATATCCAACAAAACGGGCTTTACGCGGCTCGAAGGGGCGTTTTCTATGGTGTATCGAATGGTCAAATAAAAGTTGCGCCCCGCGCGTTCGAGGCAAAGCGCCCAAAATTGGGTTTGGATCAGCACGATTTGCGTGCCGTCTTTCAATTCGCGCAGGGCATCGGCGCTGTGCTTTTGCAACGCAGTCAGGGCGGTTTGATAGGCCATGATCCCGACCGCGTGGGCGAACACCAGCATCGTTTTTTTGGCGCTCGGATAGGGTTGCAGATGCGCGCGCACGGCTGCAATGTTTTGGGCGAATGCGTGGGGGGCTTGGTTGTGGGCTATCAGGGAATCCAAGACCGATGCGGGCACGGGTGCGTATTCCCACGCGGAGCTGGTTTCATCGCTGCTTGTGTAGCGCGAAAGCGCATCTTTTACCACCCCCGCGTTTTGGTAGTTGCGCTCGATGCGGTAATGGTTATTTGCGCGTCTATACATTTTCCCATCGAAAAAATAAAGCCCGTGCGCGGGGCGGGAAATAATCCACGCGGGCGTTGCTTCGATATTGTTTTTCATATTTAGATTGTGTGGTTTGATTATACAATAGATTTGATGTAAGCCCCGATGCGTGCCAAACTCGGTTCGCCGTCAGAGCTATTTACCTTCGCGATCAATCCCAACGCGACGCGGGCTTTGGTTTCTCGGAACAGCTCCGCGCGTTCGTTCGCGCGTTCGTTCGCGCGTTCGGTGGATTCGTCGGTTGGCTTGGCTGCTTTACCCAAAAGCTCCATCACGCGCGCATCGACTAGGGCGTAAATGGTTTCCACCAATTCGGTATATTTTGCTCCACCGCCCGAGATTTTCTCCAGCCACGCTTGGTAGCGCGTGCGCAAGTCAAGACCTACAAAATGCACTTCGTTGCACGATTCCACAATGCGCGAAATCAGCCGCGTGTGGTCTTTTTGATAGCATTGCGCCAACGATTTCACGGACACATTGGACGTGAAATGCGTGCAAATGCGCGTTTTTTTGAAAAGCGATTCGTAGCGCTCGCAGATCAATTCGGTGCATGGGTTAAACTCATTCCCATACACTTTGATCGTGGGGTTTTCTTGCCCCAAATCGTCGATCACCAAGCTATGCGCCTCGCTAATCCACGTTTTGCGAAATTTGGTTCGGGCTTCGTCGCTCGACCATTCATGTACAATCGAGTTGGCCGCAATCGCAACGGGCGCGCGGCGGTGGATGATCTGCAAATTGTGCTGAAACGCCAAGCGCGTATGCGCGCAATTCGTCGTATCCACCACGTTTTGGCAGTATGCGCGCAAACCCTCGAACGCGGCGATCATAACGCGCGTAAAGTAGCTTTTGCCCACCCCAACCGCACCAAAAACGTACAACCCTTTGTGCAAATCCCACGCGCAGGAATCGAGGCCTGCGATGTACAAAGATAGGTTGTTGTACAACGGCTTTTGGATAGGGTGCATACAAGCCTTGTGCCCCGTTGCGGCTGCTTCGGCTTTCATAGCAGCCCACACCATCCCGCGCACCACTTCGAGCAAATGATCGTCGGATTTGAAGACCAGCTTGGGGTTATCAGCCACCAACTCGGTTTTCTTTTGCCCACGTGCGGTGCGCTCGATGCGCTCAAACGCGGCCAAAAAGGGGTTGGTTTTGGTAGCAGCTTCTTTGCCCGCTACCACTTTGCCCACCCGCTCGAGGTGCGCGCGCCCATCTTCGGTGGCGGGTTCGAGCGGCGGAGGCAAAAGCTGCTTTTGCCGTTTTTTTAGCGCTAATTCGCGCTGTTTTTCGATTTCTTCGGCGGTTGGCGCGTGATGCGATCCTTGCAGCGCATCGGAAAGCCCCGTTTTTTTGCCCATAGCGGCGTTTTCGGGGTTGGTGTGGGGATTGGTATGGTTTTCCATGTTTTCGACGCGTTTAGATGCCAAAAAAATCTTTTTCAGCGCCCAACTGCGCGAACTTCTCCGCGTCGATTTCGGCGGTGTTCACGACTTTTGGCCGATTGTAGGTTTGGCCTTTGGGCGATGTCTTTTCAGCCTTTGGTGCAGCTTTGAGCAAAATGCCCTTGCCCTCGTGGTCGTGTGTGAGGAACGTAACCAGCACACGCAACCATTGCGAACGCTTTTGCGCCCCCGCTGATTTGCTCGAGCCTTCGAGCGAAAACCGATTGACGCGGGTAAAGTACTCCGCAAAGTCGATTTCGGAGCTTTGCACGCCCTCAAAACGACCTGCAAAATAGCGCACCATCGAAGCAATGATACCTTCGGGGTTGCTTTGGTAGGCTTTGCCCAACACCGATTCGCCAAAGAGCTGATTGCGCCGCGATGTGGTGGCCGCTTCTAATTCTTCGCCCGACAAATCGGGGAACAAAATGGTGGGCGTGCTTTGGCGCGTGCGCTTGGGGTTTCCTTTGGAGCTGCCTTTGGAGTTTCCTTTGGAGTTGGTCTTTTTGGGCGCGACGGCCTGCACCTCAACGGCGGCCTGCACCTCGACAACGGCGGGCACTTCGGGGGCGGCG
>JACCDR010557745.1_pt1 | contig 19485 bp, 18 predicted proteins | sample 7446431 | NCBI WGS metagenome assembly JACCDR01 (sample SAMN15323443, study PRJNA562643) | freshwater metagenome | isolation source: river surface water | place: USA:Blue River Watershed | collected 2017-08-17 | reverse complement strand
TCCCCAAGCTACACATGCCATGTTTATCCGGTGGCGATACTTGTACTAAAGCAACATCGACCCGCTGCTCGCCGCGGCGAAACAGTTTTGGAATTTCGGATAAAAACATCGGCACATAGTCGGCATGCCCATGATTCACGGCCGGCCGAGTTGGTCGCCCCACAAAAAACACCCGCTGGCGTAAATGCCCGGCCAACGCCGGATCACACAGCACTTCGCTATGTTCGGTATGTAAACTCAGCAGGGTCAAATCACGCTTATCCAATGCAACGCGGGCTAAGGCCGTGAGTAAATGGTAAGGCGTGGCCGCCATAGAATGACACCAAATGATATCGCCATCTTGAATGACGGCCAACGCCTGTTCTGCAGATGCAACGCGCATAAAATCCCCTTCTGACGGCAGTGATCATGTCGGCGATGGACCGCGTCAATGACACGGCTCTCGCATATGCCGCCAGTGTAGCGAGCTAATGCTGCGTAAAGCCTGACCGAGATCAAACCGCGTGCAGTTAATCCAAGATAGTCGCGATAGTTCAATGACGTACTGAGTTGAAGCGTTCAGATGATGAAGAACTTGTTTGAGGAACATCGCTCAGATGCTGTATTGCTATATCAAACAGCGGTGACGACTCAAGCTGATGCTGGTCAATGATGGCGAGAGATACGTATAAAAAAGCCGGCAATCACGGATATTGTGGATGGCATTCGTGGTCAATGCCATCCACGACCGTTATTATCAGCAAGGGTTAATAATAACGCGGAGGGGCCTGGTAACGCGCCGCACTGATGATGGCCCATAAATGGACAATAGCCGCCGCAATTGCCGGCACCACCAACCAAAATAGCCAATAGCCGACGGCACAAAAAATAAAAATAAACGCTGCAGCCAACAAACGGCCCTGCACCAAGTGGCCAAGCCCTGGGAAAAACACATTACAAAGTGCTGCAATCACATTGCCGCCGCTACCTTGTTGCGATGGATAACTCGACATCACCGACCTCCTCGTTTAGCCAATCAGGGCACTAGCACTTAGCTAGAACGACCTTAGTTACGCGCTTAGTTACACGCTGACGTTAGCTACACACTAGATAGCGAAGCCTCATCAGCTTGCGCGCTGCCCATAACGCTAAACCTAACGCGAAACATCGCCAATGCCAATGCTTTCACGCCGGTAATGTGTAAGCAGCTGTAACCGTTGTCACATTTGCGATCTGTTAGTTCCACACCTTGAGGCAATCTTGTAGCGCTGTCCAGCCCTGTGCGCGCCAGCCAAGTGGATGCCAGCAAGTGCGGCACAGCACCTAACAATACAACACAGCGAATACAACACAGCGAATACAACACAGCGAATACAGCACAGCGGCAACGTACCTTAGTGCGGCGCTGTGACAAAACCCAATTTGGTTAACCCCGCCGCTTGCACTGCCGCCATGGTTTTCACCACGTGCTCGTAAGCCACGGCTTTGTCACCGCGCAATTGGATCTCCGGCTGCACCGGCGCCGCCGCCGCTTGGGCGAGGCGCTTTGTTAACTCGTCCATGCTCACCGCCTGCTCATTCCAATGCACCTGACCATTGGCCGTCACCGCCAAATGAATGGTTTCCGGCTTGATCGGATTGGCACTGGCACTGGCTTGCGGTAATTCCACCGGTACTGAGTTGGTGATCACCGGTACCGTGATGATGAAAATAATCAATAACACCAACATCACATCCACCAAGGGGGTCATGTTGATTTCACTCATGACCTCATCGTGTTGGTCAAAATCACCACCAAACGCCATGATTAAGCCGCCTTTTTCTGTTGTTTGGCTGCAGGCGCGGCGCCCGTTAAAAAGTATGCATGTAGCTGAAATGCAAAGCGATTGAGTTTGCTGACAATGCCTTTATTACCGCGGCTAAGCGCGTTATAAGCCAACACTGCGGGTATCGCCACCGCCAAGCCAAAAGCGGTCATAATCAGTGCTTCACCAACTGGGCCTGCGACTTTATCGATGGAGGCTTGCCCGGAAACACCAATGCCGACCAGAGCGTGATAAATGCCCCACACAGTACCAAATAACCCCACAAACGGCGCGGTTGAACCGACCGAGGCTAAAATGGCCAAGCCTTTTTGCATATGCTCGGCACTTTCATCGATAGCACCTTTTAAGGTGGACGTCAGCCAATCCGCCAGCGGTAAATGCCCATGTAAGTCATCACCATGCGTACTGTGATGATCAACGGCCGCCTGACCTTGATCCGCCAAATAACGAAACGGATTGGCTAAGCCTGGGTGAGGATTTGCCGCCGATAAAATCTGTAAGCCCTGCGCATAACTTTGTGCATGCCAAAAATCATGGCTAGATTTCACCACAGCGCGCAGCGCCAACAAATGTTTGAGCCGCAGTAAAATCACGATCCACGAAGCGATCGACATCAACAATAACAAAATAGCCACGCTTTTAATAACAAGATCGCCTTGCGCCCAAAGGGCGGCAACGCCGTACGGATTGTGTTGCATGTTCGTATTTCCTCCGCTTTAACCATTCTTATCGCCACCCGTGGCGTCAATGGCTGAGCTCTGTTGCAAAATAATGGTGTGCACCATGTTTTTAAAAATGCTGCTTACTCATTCTGGGTAAGGCTGCGGTTACATCGCATCAACCAAGGTCATCACGCCTTGCTGGCGCGCCAGCTTTGGCACCTTTATGCTGGTAATGCCGGCGCTTAGCACATCCGCACGCTATGGATTTAACGTAAAATTCAGTGGCATTTCATACCAATAATCAATCGCTTGCCCTTGCTGCTTGGCGGGGATAAAGGTCCAGCGTTTGACCGCATTTAGCGCCGCTTGATCCAAACGGTTAAAGCCACTGGATCGCTGAATACGCACCTCAGCCACAGTACCATCCGCTTTGACCAACAACAGCAATATCACCCGTCCCTGCTCTTTCAGTTTGCGCGACATTTTGGGGTACATCGGCGGCTTGTTATTTAGCCCTGCCGCATCGGAAAGCGGCAGCTGTACCGTCGGTGTCGCCGGCTGTGCCGCACTGGGCGACGGTTTGGCGGTAGTGCTTGGTGTTGGGGTATTGACTGCTGGTGTGGCAGCAGCTGTCACCTTCGATGGCGCTGTAACCGCCGGCTTTGCCGGTACAGTTTGTTTGACCTGCGTCTGACGCGGCGGCTGTTTTACCGGTTTTGCTGGCACCGGTTTCGCCGTAGGTTTGGCAGGCGTCTGTGGCTTAACCGGCGGAGGCGTGACGGCGGCCGGCTGTGTGATAGGCTCGACGCTTGGTGCCAGCATCACCGCCTGTAATACCGCCGGTGCGATATCAAGTTCAGGTTGTTCATCCGCCACCGTTTGCCATGCCAGTACAATAGCAGCAGCATGCATCAGCACCGTTGCCACCACACAGGCCAAATTTGATAACGACTGCCGCACAAATCACCAAAAACAAATCTTTATGAGAATTGTTATCATTATCGCACAGCAAATGCTGTTTGCCTAGTCGCCAGTTTGCCGCCGATGCAGGTTGGTGATGCTAAATGAGCGACGACACAGCGTGTTGACCTGATTGGATGCGGCGACTTGGGGTTGCACAGGACCGCGTTGATGCGGTGAAATCACGTTAGGATGGCTTGATTTGTGGCGGTTTTTCGGTGGAGTTAGCGCAGGCGGCTGCAATGCAAACCCAAAACTCAGCAACAACCAAGCGCATGCGAATAACCTATCCGCGCTCATCCCCTGCAGTGCCATCAGCCATGGCCACAGTGGACTTTGGCTAAGCAGGATCAGTAACAGCGCCGCCATGGCAAAACCATGGCAACATAGGCAAATCCAGCCCCAAGCCAGCCGTTGTTGCCATAGGCCAGATCGCCACGCGCTATGTGGCGGGTGGCTATTTTGCGCGCTATTTTGCGCTTCCCTCTTTTGAGCTTGAAGTGTAGCCGTGTGAAGATGTTGACGATGTTGCCGCGCCCTAGCATACGCCAATCCAAGCTGCTGGTACCAAAGCCGCATACCGCAATACAGCATGGCACAAGCCGCCATCGCAAAACTGGCGAGCACTGCATTTACCCAAAGCGGCCAGATATGTGCCTGATGCACATTTAACAACCGCGCCCGCAGCATCTGCCAAGCACCACGGCGGGGATCGGTGTGGGCCAATACAGCCGCATCTTGCCAGCGCAGCAACAGGCTATGTTGGTGTTGCCAGAGCTGCTGCGGCCACGCGGTAAACAGTAAAGTTGCATCCAGATCCGATGGCCGATCAATAGTTACTTTATGGATAATATTGGGATGTATCGATGGGTGATGCCGCTGTGCTTTATTTATCGCTTGATTCATCGCCTCGTCATCAACAACCGCCAAATGCTGCCACAGCTCCAGCCAGATCCGCTGCCACAGTTCATCACGCTCATCAATTACCGCCGTCGTCAGGGGGCGTGTTGGCGGCGCGGCCAAAGGGTCTTTAGCGGGTACATCCACTAGAGAGGAAGAAACAGCTGAAGCGGCCATCCTAGACGCGGCCACACCGGCAAACTGCATACTGGTGGCGGGAAATAATTGCTGATAAAAATCCGCACTACCGCCGCTTGCTGGGATCGTCGCTGCGCGGTTAGCTGTGGTACTGCTCTTGCTTGACTGCGCTGTGACAGGTTGCGTTGAAGACTGCCTGGATAACACTGTTTTGTTACTCATTGCGGGGCTGTATAGCAAAGTAATGGGCGCTGAATTAAACGCAAACATTAAGGTCGCCACCCCAGTTGCCAACCATAGCAAACAAAACGGCAAGGTCAACAGCGCCAAACGGCGATGCCATACTCGCCAGCCGCTTTGTGACCGATAATCGTGGGACTGCTCACCGTGAGACCTGTGGGAGTGATAACCCTGCCGTTGCCGCCCACGCCGCCAATACAATAGACCGCCCACCGCCAGGAGCACATAGAGCACACTGAGCGCTGCAATAACACGGCCACCATAGGGCCCCAACCATCCATGCGCTTGATAATGTAACTGAAAAAACATACTGCCAAGTGCCATCGCGGCTGGATCGGCAGGCCGGGGGTCTTGTTTCACAGCTCCGGCGTGGTCATCTTTACCAGCCGAAAGATCAAGACCGGTCAAGGGGTTAAGGGTACGTAGCTGGAGCGGCGCTGGAGCGGTGAATTTCGCCGATGCGGTGTTGCCATCTTGCCAGCGGACCCGTAAAAACGGCTGCCGTGGCTGCGGCAATTCGATATACCAGCGGCGCGCCGTTGCCGCATGTTGCTGCAAATAACGTAGCGCCTGCTGCAGCTGTTGTTGCTGCAACCGCATCTCGCGAGAAGGTGCAAAACAAGTGGCAGGGCCAAGTAGCGTAGGACTAAGTGGTGTAGGAGTAAGTGGCGTACAGGGTGTCAATACAGGCAATGATGTCGGCGATAATGTGGGGGCTGGCGCGTCTGAGCGCGCCGCCGAGTCAACAGCAGCGTGCGCCACAGGGTGTGTTTGGCCATAGGATTGCCGATAACTTTCGGCATCACGGCCGCTGATCCCATCCAACTCGGCACGGAAAAAACTTAAGCTGCCACTGGCACATACCATAAACAGCAGCCCCGCGATCAGCAGCGCCAATGGCAGATGAAGCTGCTGCAAGCCGTGCGCACTCAGCCTGCGTTTATCCATCACCATACTCTCATCCACATGCGCTCAGCAGTCATCCAGCTGCACTCAGCAGCCATCCCAGCCACCACGCTAGCAACCACAGTAACATCAGCAGCAACAGCGCCAGGGTACGCGAGCGCAGACTCAGCGCCCATAGGCTCAGTAGCATATAGCCGACAAACCCTAGTAAAATGCTAGCAATCACTGCCTCGGTCGCCGGCATCGCCAGTTGTGACACCATGCCCCAAGCCAGCAAGGCACTGGCTTCGAGCATGAAAGCATACCCCAGGCACAGCAGCAAAACACTGCTGGCAAGCAATCGCAATCGACCTCTATGCAACGGTGTTAATCCGCCAACTGTCGTAAAATTTGTAGCTGATGATTATGCTCGCTACTGGCTTCTTGGCTGCCGTAGGCCAAGACCAAATCGGTACGGCCATCTTGGTTTAGATCGGCGGCTTGCACCAATTCACCATTTTGCGGCAAGGTTAAATTCAGCTTATTGCTTTTCTCACTAAACAGCTGGGCCGGCACAGGCGCAAACATGCGTAATTCGTCGTCATCACTGGCCAACACTAAGTGTGTGGCTCCGGTATTATCTTTGACCAATTTAAACAGCGGTAACGACACCGAGCCTTTACTGATACTGATATTGACCGTCAACTCTTGCCGATAGGTTGGTTTTTCCATAAAACGGCCATCGGGACGCTGTACATAAAACAGTAAATCGACACTGGCAGAACCTGACACCAAGGCCCGCACTATGCTGCTGACCCCGATCTCGGCTGCTGGCGTGTAAAAATCTAACCGGCCATCGCCATTGAGATCGTCAAATTGCACTTCAAACTGCACGCCTTTGGAATCAATACGTTGTGACGGTGCTTTGCTAAACACCAAGCGCTGCGCTTGCTGTTGACCATAATGAATTAAATAACTGTACTGCTGTTCCATGGCATTTACATAGCGACGCTGCTGCACCACAGCGTCCGGAATACCATCGGCATTGATATCCTGCACGCGCTCTAAACGAGTGATCACCAAGCCCGCATAACTGCGACCATCCCCACCGCGCATTTGGGCCTGTACATCAGGGGTTAAACCCAGTTGGAGTGGCCAGCTCTGCCGCTCAGATAATTGGCCATCCGCTTGCTGCAAAAACACATGCAGTTGGTCATCTTGGCTAAATACCACATCGGTTTTGCCATCCAAATTGACATCAACCAAGCGCGGCTCGCGAGTTTTATAAGTCGGCCGCTCATCAAATAACTCCATTAAAGGATCGACCGCTAAAAATTGCTGGCGAAAACTGCCGTCCGCTTGCTGCTGAACATAATGCCAACCGGCAAAATCGGGCACTAAAAAATCACTAAGTTGGTCTTGATTCAGATCATGACTAAATGCCATATGCAACAGGCGTTTACTATCGATCACTCGGTACATGGAGCTGACCTCGACCAATGGCAGCCACTGCGTACTGGCGCGATCAAAGCGACTAATGCCTTTGTTGGTTAACACCACCAGTTGGCTTTGCGGCTGGCCGGCAATCTCGGCTTGGGCAAAAAACTGCGCACTCGCTGGTACCCCCAACTGGCGAGCTTGGCCGCTGCGGCTATCCACCTCACTTAACCAGCGTGACTCACTATTATGGCCACTCACCCAAATATAGGGCTGGCCCTTGGCAACTAATACGCCGCCGTTGGCCGGATGTTCTAACGCCACCCGCTGCGGGCTAAAACTAATCGCCGCCGCATCCGACATCATCGTCATGCTACCGAGCAGCATGGTGATCAGCATTGGCGCATGCCAAGCTGATAAATATGCTTTTGATCTTTTTAATCCAGCGCGCGTTGGCTCTGAGTTATGTTGCGCATGTGGCTGTTGGAGCATCTCTTCATCCTTGCTGCATTTAAAAGGTCTTGTTAACCGATGTCACCTGTGCACAGCAACGTGCTGTTCAGGCGGATGTTAGTTTTACGGCCACACTCGGCGCTAGGTTTAGCGCTTATATCGGCACTGGTCGGGCATTCTGCCCGTTTAACCGCAGTAGGCATGGACACACCTGTTTGTGAAAATTCGCCCATATGGCCTCAGACAAGGTAAAATGAAACTTTTCACGTTAATGTTGAGATTTTTTTATGTCGATCAACTGGTTTCCCGGTCACATGCACAAGGCGCGCAAAGAAATCGCCGAAGTAATGCCGCAAGTCGACGTCATTATTGAGATGATTGATGCCCGCATCCCATTTTCGAGCGAAAATCCGTTGGTCAACGATTTACGCGGTGACACCCCTTGTATCAAAGTGCTAAACAAAGCCGATTTAGCAGATCCGGTGAAAACCGCATTGTGGCAACAGCATCTTGAACAAGAAGCGGGTATCCACACTATTGCAATTAGTCAGCAAAATCCAGAACAAATCAAGGCTTTATTGCAGCTATGCAACGAATTATTGCCCGAGCGTAACCTAGATGTGCGTGGTGCACGTGCGATGATTATGGGGATCCCCAACGTTGGCAAATCCACGTTAATCAACACCCTCGCCGGCCGCATTATTGCCAAAACCGGCAATGAAGCAGGTGTGACCAAGGCCCAGCAGCGGATTAAACTCGACAATAACGTGATCCTCACCGATACGCCGGGCTTTTTATGGCCGAAACTCAGCCCCGCCAGCTGTGGTTATCGGTTGGCCATTACTGGCGCCATTAAAGAAACCGCGTTTGATTATGCCGATATCGCCTTATTCGCCGCCGACTACCTCCTGCAGGCTTATCCGGACCGGTTGATGGCACGTTTTCAACTGGAAGAATTACCGGATCATGATGTAGCGCTGCTGGATGCCATTGGCGAACGGCGCGGCTGCCGTGTCAAAGGCGGTACCATTGACCTCACTAAGGCAGGCGCCATATTAGTCAATGAGTTACGTAGCGGTGGTTTAGGCGCTATCACCTTAGAAACACCTGAAATGGTGACAGCCGAGCAAGCCAGTGCTAAGGTAGACGAGGCTAAAAAAGCCAGCGAAAAAGCCGAGCGCGACAAGGAAAGAGCGAAACGGGCGAAAAAACGTTACCGCTAACGTGTTTGTTCACGGGATTGCCGCGCCATAACAATAGAACCCTGCCACAGGCAGGGTCGTGCGCCATTCAATCCAGGAACATCACATGTTAGTTATGCCATATCTGTGTGGCCTTTTGCGCCACTCACTGACCGTGCCATCGCGGCACACTACAGCATCATCCCCGTTAACCACAGGATCTGCCCCCCATCGGCAACTGCGCTCACGCCGCGCGCTCGCCATAAGTGGCATCGCCATTGCGCTGTGTAGTCATAGCTTGCTCGCCGCCCCAGTGGTGATGCATAACATTCAGGGCTATGGCTTTGATCCACTGCGGCAATTGGTGCAATTCTCCCAATTTGCCTTTGATGATGAAACCGGCAAAGTGCTGGCAATTGGTGATGCCGTTGCCACCATCACCACATCCACACGTATTGATGGCAAGGGGCAAACCGTGCTCCCTGCCTTTGTGGATGGTCACGGCCATGTGCTTGGCTTGGGACAAAACCTCAGCCAAGTGGATTTGCGGCAAAGCGCCAGCGAAGCGCAAGCCACCGTCAAAGTGGCGGCGTTTGCAAAGCAGCACCCTGAGCAGCCTTGGATCTTAGGTCGCGGTTGGAACCAAGTGCTCTGGCCGACGCAGCAATTCCCAAGCCGCGCACTACTGGATGAAGCCGTCCGCGAGCGGCCGGTATGGCTGACGCGCGTCGATGGCCATGCTGGCTGGGCCAACTCCGCCGCCTTGCAACGCGCTGGCATTACCAAAGACAGCATAGATCCACCAGGTGGTAAAATCGTCCGTGACGCTGCCGGGGAGCCGACTGGGGTGTTGATTGATAACGCCATGACACTGCTAGAGCAGCACATCCCAGCGGCTACCGCAGCACAACAAACACAAGCGTTGCAGGCCGCGTTTAGCCATTTGTTATCGCTGGGCATTACCAGCGTGCATGATGCGGGCGTTGATGCCAGCAACTTAGCGCTGTATCAGCAGTTACGACAGCAACAACAGTTGCCAGTGCGCATTTATGCCATGTTGGCAGCCACCGACCCAGCCTTAAACCAATGGCTCAAACAAGGTCCGATTGACGATAGCAGCGATTTTTTGGATGTAAAATCGGTCAAAATTTACGGCGATGGCGCTTTGGGCAGTCGTGGTGCGGCGTTGCTGCAACCTTATAGCGATAAAAGCACGGAAAAAGGCTTGCTGGTGACCGCACCAGATAAACTGACGTTATTAATGAAACAAGTACTGCAAGCCGGCTTCCAAGCTAATGTGCACGCCATTGGCGATTATGCCAATCGCTTGGTGTTGGACCGCTTTGAGCTGCTGTTAAATGAAACGCAGCGCCAGCAAGGCCGCCATCGCATCGAACATGCGCAGGTGATAGCGCCCAGCGATTTACCGCGTTTTGCCGCGTTAAATGTGATCCCATCGATGCAACCCACGCATGCCACCTCAGACAAAAACATGGCCGGCGATCGTTTAGGCGTAGCTCGACTGCGGGGCGCTTATGCCTGGCGCAGTTTGGTCGATCAAGGCAACCGTATTGTCGGAGGGTCTGATTTTCCAGTGGAGTTGGCCAACCCATTTCATGGCTTGCACGCTGCCGTCACTCGGCAAGATCAGCAAAACCAACCCGCCGGTGGCTGGCTGCCAGAACAGCGCTTGAATTTACTCGAAGCATTACGCGCCTTTACCATTGACGCGGCCTATGGCGCTTTTCAAGAGCAACAGCTCGGCGGTTTACAACCTGGGCAATGGGCAGATTTTATTGTGATTGACCGCAATATTTTTACCATAGATCCATCGCAGCTATGGCAAACCCAAGTGCGCCATACCTATGTGGCAGGGCAATTGCGTTTTAGCCAACAAACGCAGTCTCGCACTTTGGATAATAAAACCAAAGGTGACGGGGAAGATGCTCGACACGCTGAGCACAGCAAGGCCGCAGTCGCAGGTCATCGCTAAACCTCACCAGACAGATTCATCGCCATCAGTAACAGTTGAAAGTCAAGTCTACCGCATACATCGCCAGCGCGGCTTAAGCCCGCTGGCCTTAAAACTGGGTGAGCGCTCCGCCAAGTAGTTCAGCTTCGTATTTCAGCTAAGTAGTTCAGCTACGTAGTTCAGCTAAGTGGTTCAGCTTGGTTCAGCGCAGCCTGCGTGCCATAATAGCGCCATGCCCGCCAGCCCAACTATTGCTGAGTTTCACACTATGATAAGCCAAAAATGGAGCAAACTGATCCGCTCCTTGCAACAGAAAAAATACCGTAAAACCGAAGGCTTATTTGTCGTTGAAGGGGAAAAAGCAGTGCTGGAGGTGCTTGCATCCAGCTGGCAAGTGCAAGCACTGTTCGCCACCGATGATTTTTTACAGCGCCATGCCATGGCAGCCCAAGCGGCCGCCATGCAACAGCGCGCCAGCGCGGACGAGTTAGCCGCCGTTGGCAGTTTCCAGACCAACGATGCCGCGCTCGCCGTGGTGAGCTTGCCGGAGTGGCGGGTATTAACCGCAGCCCCAGCTGGATGGAGCCTGATGCTGGATCAAATCAATGATCCTGGTAACTTAGGCACCTTAATCCGTATCGCCGACTGGTATGGGATCTCCCATATCATCTGCTCGCCCGATACCGTCGATGCCTTTAATCCGAAAGTGATTGCCAGCGCCAAAGGCTCGTTTTTACGGGTACAACTACATTATCAGCCACTGCTGCCATGGTTAAGCAAGCAGCAGGTGCCGGTATTGGGTGCCTATTTGGGCGGTGACAATCTACATCACCTCGCACAAGTACCCGCACAAGGCATTTTGGTGCTGGGCAACGAGGCCAAAGGCATCAGTGCCGAACTGAGCGCCTTCATCCAACAAAAAATTACCATTCCCGCCTTTGGCGGCGCCGAATCACTGAATGTCGGCATCGCGGGCGCTGTAATCTTGGATAATATAAGGCGTTTAAGCCCTATGTAAAATCTGGCCACTGATCGTCGCCCGGACATAGACATGCTGAAGCACATCGGTCAGTGTCGAAAAAATTTGGCATGCATCCCCTGACGCATCTTTCGGAGCATAGCCAATTGTCCCAAATCAGTGCGCCAAAATAAGTACTGTGCCCACGACGGTCATACTGGCGCCTAACCAAGCGCCGAGCGCTGGGCGACGCCGGTACACCAGCCACAATAATGGCAACACCACCACCGGGCTTATGGAAGACAGCATCGCCACTAAGCCGGCATCGCCGGTTTTTAGCGCCTGTAGAATCAGTGTCATGCCAATCACCATCGACAGCAAGGCATTTAACACCACCATCCCCAGCACCTTAGCCGTCATCGGCTGGGCACAGCGCGCCACGGCAAACCCGCACCACAATAGCGCCAGATGACAGACTAGGGCCGTACTCATTCGCACCGCAGACGCACTGATGGCATCCACCCCGCTAGTCATCAAGGGTTTTAGCATCAAGGTCGAGACGGCTTGGCACAAGGCAGCGAGTAAGCCTAGCGCCACGCCAATGCCAAATTGATGCTGATTGTTTTCCCATGCATGCTGTTCTTCTTGGCGTTTACCAAAGAATATCGCGGTCATCACCCCGCTACTGAGCAAGCTAGCCCCGACCAAGGTCCAACCCCACAAGCTTTCACCAAAAAACCACCATGCCAACAAGGCAGAAAATAACGCATGGGTGGCAAACAACACGCCAGTTCGACGCGGTCCAAGCCGATTCATGGACGCGAATAACGCGGTATCACCAATCAAAATACCGATCAGGCCAGATAGCATCAATAATCCATAGCTATCCAGCGGTAAACTGCGCCACTGCCCCGTGTAAAACGCCATACCCCACAGCAAGGTTGCAGCCGCCGCCATCCGCCAACGGGTGAACGCAAACGCGCCCAGATGACTTGATGCCTGTGCTGACAGTAAACTGCCGATGGCCCAACAGGTCGCGGCGGCAATCGCCATCCACTCAAAACTCATGTCGATGCCACATTAAAAACCCCAGACGACAAGTACCGATCGCCACGATCACAGACGATGGCCACCACCACAGCGCCAGGGTGTTGCGTGGCAATTTGCAGTGCAGCCCAAACTGCACCACCGGAACTGACACCGGCGCAAATACCTTCTTGTCGCGCCAATTGCCGCATGGTATCTATCGCAGCCGTTTCTTGCACATCCAGCACCAAATCGACCCGTTCTTTTTGGTAGAACCCAGGCAAATACGCCTCTGGCCAGCGCCGGATCCCCGGAATAGAACTGCCTTCGGCCGGTTGCAAGCCGACAATTTGAATGGCTGGGTTTTGCTGTTTTAAATACTGTGAGACGCCCATGATGGTGCCAGTTGTGCCCATGCTGGATACAAAATGCGTGATCAGGCCCTGACTTTGCTGCCAAATTTCTGGGCCTGTGCTGTGAATGTGCGCGCTGGGATTATCCAAATTATTAAACTGGTCGAGCACCTTGCCCTGCCCTGCAGCTTGCATTTGCAACGCCAAATCCCGCGCCCCTTCCATGCCTTGCGCTTTGCTGACCAAAATCAGTTCGGCACCATAGGCTTGCATCGACGCTTTACGCTCGGCGGTGGCATTATCCGGCATAATCAAAATCATACGATAGCCCTTAATCGCCGCCGCCATGGCCAGTGCGATGCCCGTATTGCCGCTGGTGGCTTCAATAATGGTATCACCAGGCTGTATAGTGCCGCGCCGCTCGGCTTGCACAATCATATTCAGCGCTGGCCGATCTTTCACCGAGCCTGCAGGATTATTACCTTCCAGCTTGAGCAGCACTGTACTGCCGTTATTTGGCTGTAACCGTTGCAGCCGCACTAAGGGCGTGCCACCCACATATTGTTCTATCGTTGGAAATTCTGCCATGCTCGGCTCCACCACACGCTTACGATCGACGAGGACACAATGACGACACCAGAACCTTAAGGTTCATTCGAGCCGGCTAGTGTAATGGATTTAGCCTGCGACTGCACCCGCAGGTCGTCGCAGTCTTTTCAAGTGAAGGTGGGAATCCGTGATGTCGTTTGCGTTGACATAGCTTGGTAAGCATAAAAATGTACCAACAGGACAAAACTCACGTCTAACAGAGCGCAGCCACCGCACATCCGGCAGCTAGACCGCCGTCATTGACGGTCTGCCAAGTATTATTGCCCCTGTTGTAACTGCTGCAAAAAAGCCATCCGCGCTTGTTCTTCATCGGTCGGTTGATACTGCTCCTGCCGCACGTCACTGCGTGCAAAACGCCCTAACGCAAACACCTCGTCATTGGCACGGCCAAAACGTGTCATCTCGGCTGGATGCATCGAAGCCAACTGCAAACGAATATGCCGCAGCTGTAACTCTGTGTCTGCCTTGGGTAGCACACTGCCATGCACTGCCAGTTCAAACGATTGCCGCCCTGTCGTGAATGACTGTTCGTGGCTTAGCAGTGCCAGCGATTGGCCGTGCCGATCCTGCAACAAGGCTTGGATCCGATAGAGTCCCGCCTGCTTGACGGCCAAGGTCACTGGAATTTTTAACTGATGATCATCGGTACGCGCACTGTCAACGTGCTCTACGCTGGCGACCGCGATAACGTATTCAAAGGCAGCGCGCACGCTATGCTCGCTATCGGAAAACACTTTCAGACTCAGTTCCGTTGGCCAATCATTATCCGGCGATAATGCCAATGACCATTGCAGCTGGTGACGATTACCAGCGCTAGCGTGGCCCGCCATGTCGGCGCTGGTGGCGCTAACCGCTGCCGGATCTGCTGCAGCATTTGATGTAGGCACAGTGGCGCTGGTGCTCGGCTGCGCCAACACATCCCCAGATTGCAACAAGCGATCATCATCCATGCTACGAACTTCATAGCGCAGCTGGTTCAGTATCGCACTGGCCGCAAGGTTATCCACCGTCAGTGATACGTCAAGCGCATCCGGTCGATAATGCCGGTACCGCTGTAAAGCCAGCCGCCATGCTGAGCCATCGGTTTGCTCAATCGCTTGCGCATGATATTGCTGATCATCGGCGGGTAAAAACGCCGCCTGATAAGGCTGTGAATACGGCGGATACGCCACACTTGCCGCATAGGCCTCTGCGACGGTAGGCGTCGCAGCAGACGTACTGACGACGGGCTGTTTCGCATGTGTGACTGTCTTGACCGTTGGCGCTGTCACCGACGTTAGGGTGCTTGGTTGGATCTGTGTCGACGAAGGTACATCCTGTACATCGGTGTCTACCTCGCTGTCTAGCCACCCCGTCAACCAGCCCGCCCACCAGGCAACCAGCAGGAAAAAGGTGAATCCAAGCATGAACCATGCACTCGGTTTTTGTGGCATCATAAAGCGTCATCTCTACATAAAATGATTAAATTCAATTTGTTATTAGCTTTACACAGCAGATGCGACGGCAAAAAATGCGGTCATGACCATGCCTGCACATGACCGCTTCAGCGGGATGATAAAGTGCCTCTAGCGACATCATCAGCTCGCTGCTATTGCCTTGTCTTAATAACTAGGGTGCCGTTGCCCACACCAGCTGTGACAGCGACTGCCGATCTGAGTTATTGACATAACGCCAACGCGCAAAATAGGGAAAACCGTAATAAATATCGCTGTAGGCTAAATTCCAGCGACTATTGTCACTGTAGGTTGCACTGCCATTGAGGGTGGTAAAACGGCCTTTTTGGCTGTTTTCAATCACAGTGCCATGGCTGTATTTATGCGCCATGATCAGTGGGAAATGTTGCGGCCACAAACCACTGACGCCGCTACTAACAGAGGTTAACTTGCCATCCAATGCCACGCTGGTACTGCAGCTGTTAAAACTCGCGACGCGATTGGCGCCACAGCTCGAATGCAGCGCCACCACACCATCATCATCGCCCGGAATAAATGGACTGGTCGCGCCTAATAAATCACTGGCACCGCCGACAATACGTAACCGAGGAATACGCTGGTTATGGAGAGTCGCGGTTTGCCGAGCCGTATTGACTTGCAAATCATTCAAGACGCCCAAATTGCCGCGTCGTGGCGCTTCCCCCAACCACAACCCGACCGCTTGCCGTACTAATTCACCCGCATTACCATCGGCGACATTAATGGCTAAATCGGCCAACTCCGCACCACCACCGGCGCCGGCAAAATCGATGGTCGCCACAATATTTAATGGGTTTAAGCCGGCATTACGTAACCAAGTTGCTTGATTTTCAATCAGATGCCGCGCCACCAAATCACCCGTGGAATGCGTAACCAGCACACAGCCTGGTGCACATAAATTACTGCGGGAAATTTGTTGTAACTTAGGCCAAACATAATCGGTACTAATTTTACCTTTCAGCCGTTCATGCGATGGCCAATCAATGCGGGCACTGGCTTTATCTCGCCAAAAACCTTGCCAGTAACTATCACCATTTCGCGTGACGGCATCAGCATTGGGTTTAGCGGGTAATTGAGAAGGTTGAAAACCATGGATAAGAATAATCGGGTGATTGCCTGCACATACAGCACCGGCAAATAAAGTGGCAGCAAGGCTGAGCCCTTGCAGCAAACTTTTGGTTTTTTTCATCGCAAGTCCTTGTTTTATAATAATACAGCACTTGCGACCTAGACGGCCTAACTCCCCAGAGCGCATGGCTGCTACAGTAATGGTGAATGCATTACCATTTGTGCAGCGGGCGTCATCAGCGTGTTCCATCGCTGTGGTGCAATAACGTTATTCCCCCATGCTGCCGTGTCCGCGATGATTCGCAGCCCCCGTCAGACCCAATCCAGCACAATCCGTGCTCGACTTGTTATTGCCCATGTTGCCCAAGTTCCACAGCCGCGATTGGCGCAAACACCAAGATCCGGCGGTAACTGCTCCGAGGTAATACCAGTCAAAACATAGCAAGTTGTCACAAAATTGCGAAAAAATTGCCATGATATTTTTCTGAGATCGAACAGATAAACTATAAGCTGCTGAATTAATTCAGTTAAATATGAAATAAAAAAATGTACTTACGTACAGGTGAACAGGTTAGATGCAGGAAGAGGACAGCTCGTCATCGGATGCAGCCATCCACTGCATCGGCACAAATATCACGCCATTGATGGTTTGCGGGGTTGCGGTCGCGACAAAGCCCCAACGCTGATACACAGTTACTGCGTATAACGAGGAATTAACGGTGATGGGTAACACGGGTGAGATTGGCAATGCTGTCGTTACCGATGGTGTTGTGCTCGCTATAGCTTGCTTAGCCACACGCTGCAACGCTAGGCTATGTGCCTTGGCAAGCTGCCACAAGCGCCGTGCAATGCCTTGACGCTGCATCGAAACCGCGACAAATAAATGATAAAGATGCTGCTGGTTTTTCATGCCCAACACGCCACAGAGTCGAACGGAAGGCCGCGTAAACGTCGATGCGGGTTGAACGTGGGTTTGCGGTACAGGGTCTATGAGGTCAAATTCATCATACTCGGCGACCCAATAGCAAAAACCATCCTGCATAAATTGCAAAATGGCGGGGGCATTATTGCTCAGCATAAACTGCGTGCGGCCTTGGGCGGAAAACTCCGGCAAAATCACTTGCTGTGCAACTTCGGTAATCAAATCAGCGATCGCTTGCGCATCTGAGAGCGATGCACGCCGAAACTTTACTCGCAAGTTATGGCTTGGTATCGCGCCAAGGTCTGCTGCTGCACTAACGTGCGGAGCGCGCAGCGATGTGATGGTATTCGTCAAATCCGCATCGGCTTTAGTTCCGCTCGACATACCGCCTGCTCCTTGGCTTGAAAACAATGAATTTGTTCATCGCGATCAGACATCTGCTCGAAGGGGCTGACACGACGCCCCCTTCTCACAATATATACAGGCTAAAACAAACTCGATTTAGGGCTTAAAACCACTGCAGTACCACTCACCGAGACCATCAGCATGCCATTGGTTTGCCCCAGCACTTGATAATCAATATCGATACCAAGGACTGCATTTGCGCCCAGTTCATAGGCTTTTTGCCGCAGCTCCGCCATGGCGATGTCACGCGCTTTTTCCAGCTCACGCTCATAGGTGCCCGAACGACCACCGACCAAGTCGCGCAGGCCGGCAAAAATGTCTTTGAATAAATTCGCGCCCAAAATCGCTTCGCCGGCAATCACGCCGCAATATTTGCTGACACTTTGGCCTTCAATCGAATTGGTGGTGGTTAAAATCATCTAGAACCTCAAGCTAAAACAATATGTTAAGCTATTGGTATAACGGATAGCTGGCAAAGCCGCAATAGTGTTGGAGTGCCAACTGATCATTTTATGCGTGAGCCGCTCAGTTTTGCGCGCGATCTCGAAAGCTCAGCTGTCATGGGCTGGCTGCGCGAACATGATGTATTGCCACGTGAACGCAAGCTAAAGATCTGATCGCAAAAGGCGAACCTGTGTACGCAGCCTAGCGGTGAAGTATGGTTTTATTCGCGGATCGCCACCATCGGCTGCTTACGATTATGATGGATTGCCATGTAACGCTGCTGCTGTGCGGCGTTGTCTTGGCAAATATCGACGGTATTTTCGATTTTTTGCAGATACGCTTGTTTACCCGTTTCCGTTTCAATGACGCGGAAATTCTGATCAACACGATCTTGTGTTTCAAATTTAAGCGCTATGCTGTGTTCTTTAAGTTGTTCTAATTTTCGTTTAACCTCAACAGGATCATCACCTGCTTGCTGCCACTGCAATACTGCTTGAGAGTAAAAAATCGCCATAGTCGCTTCAAACGATTGCTGCGCATAGTAGGGCTGCTGTTCTGCCCGCTCATTGGACAACACCGCATATGCAGCGGCACAGGTCGCCCAAACATTGGCATGCTGCTGGCTATCGGTTAATAACTGAAAATCGTTTGGAATTTGACGCTCGAATAACGATTCCGCACTAAGTGCAGCGCTCCAACAGCCCACGCCAAACATGGACCACCACAGTACAGAACGCAGCACAGAACTCTTTACAGAATTCTTTACAGAACAACAAGGCACAGACCACAGACGCATACATTCCTCAGCTGATAAAATTAAGGCAACCATCCTAGTTCGCCTGAATGCGGCGGCAAATTAACATAACAATGCCGAAAATTGCAACAATTTTACCTTGTCCGCGACTGCCCAGCATGCCTGTTTGAACACCTTGGGCGAAAGCGCATATTACCGATGCAGTGACTCGCCTTTGGACTGGATTTTGCCGATTATGTTAACCCGCCGAGTGATCAGCGCTTGATGTCACCGCTATCGCTGGACGGCTTGTCATTTGTGGGTGTTGTATTCACGGTAGATTCTGTCAATGACGGCTCGACAGCACTCCCTCGGTCGGCATTGTTCGCCGAAGATGCATGGTTGTTTTGCACGGGCGATGCCATAACTTCTGGCTCGGTTTGCAACTTTTCAGTGTCGGCATCACCTGTGCCTTGCGGCTCACGATCGGGTGTTAGCTCGGTCGTCGGTTGGTCAGGTGAATCGGCGGATATTGTCTCCGCCGCAGGAGCTTCAGCGGCTTCGCCAGAAACTGCATGCAGTGGAAGTTGGTTTTGGTAACGATCAATCAGTGCCATCACTTCCGACAGCGCCATCGCATGCTGTTCGGTTAATATACCGTTGTGACCGTAAATGATTTCATCAGACACCGCCAACACCCAAACGGCCTGCATATTGGCATCGGCGCAACTTTGTACGGTGCGACGCGCTTGCAACCGAGCCCGCACTTTCCAGCCCGTCCCATTTAACGTCATCATACAGCCGGGGATCGCATCATGTTTTTGCAGCGCCAACGGAATATCAACCACTCGACTGCAATCAT
>JACCDR011914124.1_pt1 | contig 19486 bp, 35 predicted proteins | sample 7446431 | NCBI WGS metagenome assembly JACCDR01 (sample SAMN15323443, study PRJNA562643) | freshwater metagenome | isolation source: river surface water | place: USA:Blue River Watershed | collected 2017-08-17 | reverse complement strand
GTTCTGGGTGCATGTGGGCCTAACGTCGGTCTACTCCGACAACGGGACAACGCAAACCAACATCACCGGCACGGCGTTGACCGGCTCTCTCACGCAGAAGATAACTTCGTGCGTGCTGGGCGGCGTGCTGATCATCAACAACCAAGCCGACCGCCCTAAGTATTGGGCCGGCTCGGGGAACCTTGCCAACCTGACGGGCTGGACATCGACGCATCGGTGTAAGGCGCTGCGTAGCTTCAAGAACTACCTCATTGCGCTCAACGTCACCAAGGGCTCGACTAACTATGCCTCCATGGTGAAGTGGTCGCACGCGGCGGCCCCGGGCTTCATTCCGGATTCGTGGGACGAAAGCGACGCCACGAAAGACGCTGGTGAGCTTGATGTAGCCGAGACAGACGATGAAATCGTGGACGGCCTGGCACTCGGCAACACGTTCATCATTTACAAGCAGCGCAGTTGCTACGGTATGCAATACCTCGGCAACAACAGCATCTTCCGGGTGTTCAAGCTGCCCGGTGGATTTGGGGCGCTGTCGCAGAACTGCGTAGCAGACACGCCCAACGGCCACGTTGTGCTGGCTAACGGGCCGGATGTGATCCTGCATTACGCGAACGAGCCCAAGAGCATTTTGCAGGGCCGCTGGCGCAAGTGGCTGGCCGACAACATCGACCCTGCCAACTACGGCAATTCGTTTGTCGTCAGCAACCGCGACAAGTCCGAAGTGTGGGTGTGCATTCCGACGACCGGGAGCACATACCCTAACGTCGCTCTGGTGTGGAATTGGAATGACGACACATGGACGAAGATCAGCATCCCGAATCTGACGCATGCCCACTTCGGGACGTATGCGCCCGCCAACGAGTCATGGGCGGCCAATGCCGACACCTGGGCGGCTGATGATGACCCATGGGATTCCATCGACGTATCGGCCCGTTTGCTTGCATCGTCAGCAAACAGCAAGCTGTACCTGATGGACGAAGGCGACACCGCGGACGGCTCCAACTTCACCGCCACTTTCTCCCGCGTGGGCCTGTCGTTTGGCGATGCCGACACCCGCAAGCTGCATCGTGGCGCAACCCTTCGCGTGGACGCTGATGCGGGCACTGCGCTATCCGTCGAGGGCGCCTACTCCGACGACGTGGAAGGCCCTTACAGCTACTCGTCAGCAGTGACCTACACCGTGGGCACAAGCCGCAAGGCTGATTGGCTGGTGTCGGGGCGCTTCGTTGGCTACCGCGTCACATCGACTGGCGCCGGGCAGTGGCGCATCAAGTCGGTAGGTAACGACGTGAAGCCGCTGGGGAACTTCTAATGTCGTACACCCCCGGCGCACTCCCAAAAGAAGCCCCGCCGTGGATCACGCGGGAGCTACTTGCCATTGCCGAGGCGGCTGTTGCGGCTGTACCTACGGTCACTTACGACACGACATACACCGCGCCAGACAAGCCGCGCGCCGGGCAGTTCTACGTTGCCGACGGCAGCAACTGGAATCCGGGTTATGGGGTCGGTCCGTATATCTACCTGAACGGCTCCTATGTGCCAATGTTCGGGCGCGCGTCCGACGTGCTCGAAACCGCAATCATCGCGTGCAGCGATGAAACGTCGGCCATCACCACGGGAACGGCAAAGGTCACGTTTCGCATGCCTTGGTCCGCGACTTTGGTCGCTGTGAAGGCCACGATGACCACGGCGCCCACCGGCTCGACTGCGGTCTTTGACATCAACAAGAACGGCACGACCGTTCTGAGTACCAAGCTATCCGTTGATGCCGGCGAGAAGACCAGCTACACCGCGGCCACGCCTGCGGTCATCAGCGTTTCAAGCTTTGCCATTGACGACGAAGTGACGATCGACTTCGATCAGGTGGGCTCGACCATCGCAGGCGCTGGCGTGAAGCTAACGCTGTTCTTCACGAGGGCGGCGCAATGATCTACGTCGCCTATCCAGGCTTTAGCGGAACCCTTGATCCAGATTGGGACAAGGTGGTCTTGCTGCTGCATGGCGACGGGTCAAACGGCGGCACGATCCTTGACACCAGCGGCAGCAATCACACGATCACTGCCAGTGGAACGCCCGCAATCAACACGTCAAACGTCAAGTTTGGCAGCGGCGCTCTGTTGTTCGACGGGACCGCCGGGTATCTGTCGGCAGGCGCCTCGGCCGATTGGCAGTTTGGCAGCGGTGACTTCACGATTGAGTTCTGGCACGGCTACTACACCTGGAACGGCGTCGCGTTTGAAGAACCGCTGATTGCTGCGTGGTCAACGCTCAGTCTTCAAAGCCTGCTGTGGCTTTGTTCTGTGGACATCAACAACCGCCTGACGTTCTATTACACGACTGGCGGCTCGACTAATTTCTCAGCCAAGACAACCAACAGCACAAACGGCATTGGCTCGTCATACAGGCACGTCGCCATCACGCGAGAGTCCAACACGCTGCGGATCTTCTTTGATGGCGTGGTCGAGTATTCCGGCTCAATCACCGGCTCAATGGGCACAGATCCAAACACTGAACTGACGATTGGCGGCCTGAACTACACGAGCGACAAGCCATACAACGGCAGGCTTGACGACATCCGCATCACCAAAGGCAAGGCCCGCTATACGGCCGCTTTCACGCCTCCGACCGCAGCATTTCCAGACGGGTGACACATGGCATACACACCAGACCAGATCAAGCAATTCGTCACTGACAAGGGCATCGCTAACAACCCATACGCGATGTACACCTACGCCCAGCAATACGGCGTAGGTGCGGATCAGGTCGATAAGGCCATGGGCTACGACGCAGGCACCTCGCAGAAGTGGATTCAGCAGCAAGGGTTGTCCATGCCTGGACAGCCGCAGCAACCTCCCACGATGCCCGGCGCTGGCGGCCCGCCTCCGTCGATGCCGCAGCCCAACACGCAGCAGCCGCCGACGCAGCCACCTCCCAACCCGTACCAGCCGAACAGCCGCCCGCCGGGCCAACAGAACCCGTACATGCAGCAGATGGGCCAGGACATCACGCGGCAGGTCACGAACAACCTGCAACGCAACATCCTCCCCAACATCGGGCGCGGGGCTGTCGCTGCGGGTGGCTACGGCGGCTCACGGCAGGGCATCGCTGAAGGCTTGGCAATTGGCGAGACGAACAACAACCTCGCCGGCCAGCTTGCAAACCTGTACGGAAACCAGTTCAACACCGATCGCAACTACGGCCTAGCCAATGATGCGTTGGACCTGAACGTCTACAACGCAAATCAGCAGTGGATGAATCAGGGGCAGCTCAACCAGATGAACCTGATTGACCGAATGATGGGCTGGAATCAGCAGGGCATCAACAACGCGACGACGATTCAGCAAGCGCCTTTGAACTACTACAGCCAGTTCGCAAACATCGGCACCCAGTTGGGCGGATTGGGCGGCTCGCAGTCTCAGAACCTCCAAGGCAACCCGTGGCTCGGGGCCTTGGGCGGCTATCAACTTGGCTCACGGATTGGCGGCTGATATGGAAAAACTCAATCCGCAACTGCTGGCTCAACTGCTGGCCATTGCTCGCGGCCAAGGCGGTGCGTCATACGACCCCAGCCTAGAGGGGTTCACTGTCGACACGCGACGTGACGTGATCGGCCGAACTGGCGGTGGCGGTGATGCAAGCACCGAGATTTACGGCGACCCAATCACTCGCCTGTATCAGCAGACAGGGCACGAGACGTGGGGGCAAGACACCGCAAACGTGTTTGATGCGCAAGGCAACTACATCGGCCCTAGCAGCGGCGACAGTGAGGCGCTGAGCCTTGCCAAGTTCCTTGCGGCATCGGTGGGCGGCTACTACGGCGCCAATGCCTTGAATGGCGCGATGGGTGGCGCGGCTGGGGCCGCAGGTGCTGGCGAAGCGGCGGGCGGAAGTGCGCTTGACGCGCTGCTGGCCGGCGGCGGGTACGGCGCTGACGCTGGCACGCTTGTCGGCGGTTCTGCGTTGACCAGTGGCGGCACAAGCGCACTCGGCACAACGCTTGCTGATGCCGGGATCATGTCGGCCGCAGGTGGCGGCGGGCTTGGCACTTTGGGAACTGCGGCGGGAGCCGCCGGCTCTCTTGGTTCGATTGGCTCTGCTGGATCGACGGCCAGCACGCTGTCAAACATGGCCGACGCAGCCAAGACCGCTAGCAGCGGCTTGAACCTTGGCGGCCTTCTCGGCGCTGCTGCTGGTGCGCTGTCATCCAAAGACCAGCAGCAAACCACCAGCCGCGACCCGTGGGCGCCTGCGCAGCCAATGCTGAAGGGGCTCATTGACCAGTTGCCCGCGTTGCAACAGCAGTACGCACAGCATCCGTTCAACGGCGCCCAAATGGCCGGATACAACAACATGGCCGGGCTGCTGGATCTGGTGAACAAGAACGCGGGCGGCCTGCTGAGTGGCTTTCAAGCCAACGCATCGGGCGCAAACCAGTTCCAAAGAGGAAATCCGCGCGGGCTGATCGGGTCGAGCTTCAACCCGACCGCGCAGGAATGGAATCCTCAGTCATACGGACGATTTGGAGGCTGACATGGGATTGTTGGATGCCCTGAACTCAGACGAAGGCCAAATGGCCCTCGGTCTACTTGCCGCGGCTGGCCCGTCTGCCACTCCGATGAGCTTCGGACAGCGGCTGTACGGGGCGATGCAGCAAGACCAGGCGCGCAGGAGCGAAGCCGAAGACCGCAAGATGCGGCAGCAGATGCAGATGCGCGCTTTGCTTGAGGGCGAGGCGGCTCGAAAGAAGGCGGCAGAGCAAGAGCAATCCCGGCTTGGCTACCTGGGTGCCATTGACTCAAGCCAAGGGCCGCCGATGCAGTTCAGCATGCCCCGCGCACTGGCTGCCGGCTTGAGCCTGCCTGAGATTGGCGCGCTGATGCCGCAGCAGGCCAAGGGCCCCGAGTTCAAGGTGGTCGGCGGGAGGCTGGTGCGCATTCAAGGTGATGACGTGCGCGAAGCATACGCGGCGCCTGAAAAGCCGAACCTGAATGACTTGATCATTCCGGGGCCGGACGGTCAGCCGATACTGAACAAGGCGCTTTTCGACGCCAAGCGCCAGATTGCGGCTTCCGGCGCTGCAAACGTCAGCCAAATCAATTCCGGTCAAAAGGGCCTGGACAACACGCTGAAGCTGCGTGGCGACTTCAGGTCGGAGCCTGTTTACAAGGCGCATCAAGAGATGCAGTCGGCCTATTCTCAGATTCAGCAATCGCTGAAGCAGGAAAGCCCGGCCGGCGACTTGGCGGGCGCCACCAAGATCATGAAGTTGCTAGACCCTGGGTCGGTGGTGCGCGAATCCGAACTTGGCATGGCAATGCAGGCGTCCGGCCTGATGGACCGCGTTCAGAACTACGCTACGAACATCATCAAGGGGACGAAGCTCACGCCGACGCAGCGGGCCGACTTCCAGCGGCTGGCAGATGCCTTGTATGGCGAGAGCGTCAAGCAATACAACGTCAAACGTCAGGAGTACCAAGGCATCGCAGAGCGAAACGGCTTGAACGTGCCTGATGTGCTTGGGGCTCCGTCTGCCGCACCGACTGGCAAGGTCGTCAACTTCGGAGACTTGAAGTAATGGACGTTCGCCTGCCCGACGGAACGATCATCAAGGACGTTCCAGACAACATCACCAAGGCCGATCTTGTCAGCCGGCTTCAGCGCAACGGCATGGCCGTCCCTGCTGAGTGGCTGCAAGCGTCGCAACCAGAAAAGCCGGCAGGGTCGCAGAACAATGACCTTGCTTCGCAGCTTGGCCTGTTTGTGCGCTCGGGCCTGAAAGGCGCGCTTGCGCTGCCTGCAATGGCGGCTGATGCGGTTGGCGGTGCGCTTAACGCGACGGGTCTGCCGGGGCCTGTTGTTGGTGCGCTTGGTGGGAATCCTAATTTTAGGTTTCAGCCTACGCTGTCAGCGGCTGATGACCTGATGAACCGGGCCGGTTTGCCGCAGCCTGATACGCCAATGCAGCGCATTGTTGCAAAGGGCGTCGAGCTTGGCTCAGGCGCTGGCGCTGCCGCTAAGGTCGCTGACCTTGCCTCGCGTGGCGCGACTGGCGTATCACGGGAGGTGCTAACCCGCTTGGCTGCCGCCCCCGAAACGCAAGTGGCGGCAGGTGTCGGCGCTGGGCTGGCAGGTCAGCAGTCAGCCGAAAGCGGCGGCGGCGCTGGGGCGCAGTTTGTCTCGTCGCTGTTGGGCGGGTTGAGCGGGGCAGGGCTGGCGGGCGGCACTAAGTCAGCGGCTCAAGCCATTGCGCAACGCAACGCACCGGCCATGCAGCCCGCAGAGATTGAGCGGCGCATCATGGTTGCACTTGAGCGGCAAGGCATCGACCCAAAGAGCATTACGCCAGCCATGAAGGCGGCGCTGATGAAGGACGCCGAGCAAGCCATGAAGATCCCGGGTGCGCTGAACGAACAAGCGCTTGCCCGGCTGGCTGACTATCGTCGCTTGGGCCTGACTCCGACCCGCGGGCGCGTGACGCTTGACCCGTTTGACGTGACGCAAGAACAGAACGCAATGCGAATGGCGGCGGCTACTGGCTCGCGTGAAGCCAAGTTGCCCATGATTGCGCAGGACAACAACAAAAGCCTGCTTGGCGCAGTCGAAGACATGCGGCCCGTTGCTGACCGCGTGACGCTTGGTGAGCGTGTCATGTCGCCCATCATGGCGCGCGATGCGCAACTCAAGTCGGGCGTTGATTCTCTGTATCAGCAGGCCCGGGACACATCCGGCCGAAGCCTGCCGCTTGAGGGCGGCACGTTCACGCGCATGGCAAACCAAGCGCTTGACGAGGCCAACGTCGGGAGCTTCCTGCCGGCAGACATCGCCAAGAAGATGAACGCCATCGCCAAGGGCGAATACCCATTGACGGTGGATGTCGCTGAGCAACTTAAGACCAGCATTGGAAACCTGCAGCGCAACAGCAACGATGGCAACGTCCGCACGGCGCTCGGCATTGTCCGCAAGGCTCTGGACGACGCGCCACTTCAAAATGACCGGCTGTTCAACCCGGGTAGCGTGCCCGCAATGCCGGGCATGGTCCCGCCATCAACTGCGGCAGCCGGGCAAGAGAGCGTCAACGCCTTCAACGCAGCGCGGTCTGCGGCCCGCGAGAGATTCTCTTGGCAGCAAGGTACGCCAGCGGTTCAGCGGGCGTTGGAGGGCTCTGCGCCTGACGCATTCATACAGCGTGAAATCATCAGCAAGTCGGCTGCTGCGGCTGATGTTGCCAAGCTGGCCGCAGAGATTGCGCAAGCCCCGGCGGCTCAAGAGGCCGTCAGGTCGGGCATCGTCCAGCACCTGAAAGACGCTGCCATCGGGCGCGGCAACAACACCGCGACGGCAAACTTTAGCGGGCGTCAATGGCTGTCGGCGCTGTCAGACATTGGCGACCAGAAGCTAAAACAGTTCTTCTCGCCGGCTGAGATTGAGCAACTGAAGGCAATCGGCCGAGTTGGCGCAATCGAGACGTTCCAGCCCCGAGGTTCTGCGGTCAACAACAGTAACACCGCTGCGGGCATTGCCGGGCTGTTGCAGGGGCTGTCGAAGAACCTGGGGCCGATGGTCAACAAGATCCCGGGCGGTCAGGCGCTTGTGTCGCCGGCAATGGACAACCTCACGCTGTCCTTCACTGAAAGAGGGCTGACCAATGTGCCGCGCGGGCTGATCAATCCCGCGCCGAAGCAGGGCGGTCTACTTGACCCGCTCTTGCTGCCGGCGCTGACGAGTGGCGGGCTACTTACGACCTCGCCATGACTGGATGATCCAGACGATGGCAAGCGCGGCAAGGAAGCCTAAGTAAATCGGGTCCATCAGCGAAAGTATCACATGGGACTACTAGACGGCATCGACAGTGCAGATCACGTTGAATTGCTGCGCCGCCGCAAGCTCGCCACCGATCCGCAGATGCAAGCCCTGCTTGCGGGACGTGAGCACCGCGCCTATGCCCGCGAGACGGTGGCCGACAACCCCTTGATGGCGCTGTCCCTGTTGGTGGCTACTCCGGCTTACCAACTTGCCAAGCTCGGCGGGCTGACCAATTCACGGTCTGCACCGTCCATGTCTCAGATGGGCCAAGGGCTCCTGGGGATCGGGGAAGGTCTGTACCAAAGGTTCAAATAATGCCGGTCAGTGATTCCGCATGGGGCGAACTGCAAGACCGCGTGAACGCCATCGAAGCAGGACAGCGGATGATTGCTTCGGGGCACGTCCAGCTTGTCGAGCAGATGGCCGAAATCACCGTCAGCCAACGGCGGGCGGACATCCATCGCAAAGAGCAGACCCAGCGGCTTGATGAAATTGCGGTCACGCTGCTGAACCAAGACCAGCAGATCAAGGAAAACAAGGACAACCTTCAGGCCATCCGCGACGACCTGGCGGGCAACACCAAGACCACGAAAGAGATTCTGGAAGCGACCCGCGACCTTCGAGACGTGGTGATCACGGCAAAGACCGGCGGCAGGCTTGCCAAGTGGGCGGCGCCGACGCTTGTCGCTGCTGGTGTGTCCATCGGCATCTTGAAGGGCTGGGCGCTGTCGTCGTGGGAGTGGCTGACCAAATGAGCAACCTTGCCGCCTTCCTTCGTGTCATCCGCGAGGGCGAGTCATCCCAGACGGATGAAGCCTACCGAATGATCGTCGGCGGCGGCCGGTTCCACGACTTCAGCGACCACCCGCGACAGATGGTGTTTATCCCATCGCTGAACGTCAACAGCACGGCGGCAGGGGCCTATCAGTTCCTTTCTCGGACTTGGGACGAGTGCAAGTCCAAGATGGGACTGCCTGACTTTTCCCCCGAGTCTCAGGACAAGGCCGCGGTGTTCCTGATCCGCAGGCGCAAGGCGCTAGACGACGTGATGGCCGGCAGGATCAAGGAAGCCATCGAGAAGTGCGCCAAGGAATGGGCCAGCCTGCCAGGCTCTCCCTACGGCCAGCCCACGCTGACCATGGATCGCGCACTAGAGGTGTATCAACGATACGGCGGCACCTTTGGGCCGCAAGAGGAAAGGTCCGAAATGGCTCCCTTTGTGATCCCTGCGGTGATCGAGCTTGCCAAGATGATCCCCAAGCTCGGCGGCATGTTCGGCGGCTCAGAAGTCGCGCAACGCAACGTGAAAGCGGCCGAGGTGGTCATCGATGCGGTTACAAGCGCTGTCGGTGCTGCAAACGCACAGGAAGCAGTTGAGAAGATCCAGAAAGACCCGACTGCCAAAGCGGCGGCAGACAAGGCCGTTGAGTCGGTTTGGTATCAGATCACTGAAGGCGGTGGCGGCGGCGTTGACGGGGCGCGCAAGGCAGATGCCGCGATGGCTGACGGCTCCATCCTGAAAAGCCCGAGCTTCTGGATTGCCCTGTTCCTCTTGCCGTTGGTCTACCTTCTTGTGCTGTCGCTCATCGGGATGATCGGCACGGCAAGCTGGTCGGATGACGTAAGGGCAGGGCTATCTGGTAGCCTGATCAGCGCCATTGTTGGCGGCTTGGTCGGCTACTACTACGGGCAGACAACCAGTCGCAACCGGACGCCATCGTGACCCCCGCAGCCTGGATGGTCCTATATGGCGAACAGCAGCAATTCAAGGCGCTGTTCTGCGAACAGGCTAGGGCTGAGCAGTTCGCGGCAACGCATCGCGGGGTGGTCAAGCCTCTGTTTGACCGGCCCTGATGGCAGCTGCGCATTCCTTGGCCATGCGAATCTGGCCCATCGTTTCGGCTTCCCATGGAACGTCGTGTGTGTAGATTGACAGATCGCCGTATCCATCAATTTGCGCTTCGCACACTTTGGCGCACCGTTCCCGCTCTGCGGCCACTTGCTCGGCGGCATAGGCGCGCATCTGGTCGGCGGTGTAGAACTCGCCATAGTCATCGTGGTTCCCGCAATCCCAGCACTTCGCCTCGTGTTTCGGCAGGTCATCCGGGGCCATCTTGTCGGGGTGGTAAATCTGAGGCATGCGTGTCCTTTGCGTGTGCAAAAAATGGGAAGATTCCTGTCGGACTGAGGCTGAAAACGTCTGCAACTGGCTGTCAGCACTATAGGTGACAGGAGGCGACTGCTAGCCCACCACGGCAGCATCTTTACCTATGAAGATTTGGCCTTTGGTGTAAATGCGTGTGTAAGCCCGTCACGTACCCTGTCCATCTGCAGGTGGGCGTATCTGGCCTCTGTAACCCGCGTCGATGAATGGCCCAGCAGCTTGGAAATCACCTCCATTTCCACGCCGTTGGCAAGCATGATGGTGGCGCATGACCTTCTAAGGTCGTGGAAGGTTACGGCCATCCCGGCGGCCTTGCGGGCGTCCCTGAAGCCGCCTTCGATGCCCTTTGCCCCAATCTTCAGGGGCAGGTAGGCCAGCCAAGGCCGAAGCGGCGGGATGATCGGCACAAGCCGGATCTTCTTCGTCTTGGTCATGCCGGATTCAAGCGTGATGTAGTCCTCTCCGATGTTCTCGGGCTGGATAGAGCAAATCTCGCCGCGCCTCATGCCGGTGTAAAGGCTGATCCAGATCGACGCCCTGACGTTCTCGCTGGCGCAGTCGGCCAACTTCTTGACTTGTTCCAGCGTCATCGTCACGTTGCGCTGGTTGTTCTCTGGAAGCAACTTGATGGCGTCCCCGTAGTTCTGCGGAGCGTCGCCTTTCATGTAGGCCAGTCGAAGGGCCTTCTTGAGCGTTCCAAGACTCTTGTTGATGGTCGCAGGCTTGTAGTGCCCGGTCATGTCGGCAATGATCTTGGCGGCCACAAAGCGGGCTTCTGATGCTCGCTTGCCTTCCACCCATCGGCCAATGCGTAAAGCCGCGTACTTGGCAGGCTTCGGCCCTTTGAGCGTTTCCGCGTGCTTCATGTACCCTGCCATCAGGTCAGTAAGCCGCGGGTCGCCCGGGATGGATGGGTCGCGCTTTGACAGGGCAGAAACTAGCTCGGCCTCTAAGGCGCGGGCATCACGCGAAGTTGAACCTTTCGGCAGGCGTCTGTGTACTCTTTGGTAATTGACGCAGACCGAGACATCCCACCCGCCTTTGTATGGCTTGATTGGCATTTGTAGTGCTCCTGTAGCCAGATCCTGCACGCTTGCAGGTCGTAGCGCTTGCCTTTGGTCCCTACGGGGGTGTACGGCAGGCCGTTGGCTTGCAGCCGCTGCACTTGGCGGGTGCTGATCCGCAGACTTGATGCCAGTTCTTCGATTGTCATCATCGCCAATTCCTCATGGCTGAACACCTTGCCTGCTGATCAGCAACCCAGTGCAAACACTGCTTCAGCGACGCGCAATAGACCACCTTGCCGTCAGCCACAACGCGCCATGCCACATAGCCGCGCCTCGGCTCAAGCGTGTACAAAGGACCGCCAGATCCGCGCAGGTCGATGGTGCATGTCGTGCGGAAGTCCTCATCGACACGGACGGGTACGCCGGCAGCGGTCAACGCCTCGGCTCTGGCGTCTCGGGCTGCTGACGACATCAGGCGGTAGTGGCGCGTCATGCTTAAAAGTTGTGCAGGTTTTTGGCTAAGAGCGCCTAAAACACGTTAGGCTCGCACACCAGGCAGCCATCGCATCCTCTGGCCGCGCACTGCAGTCGGTTGCGGATGCAGTTGTAGTGCGTCACCTCGCTTGGCGCGTAGTGGTCGGCGTTGTCGTGGCTCCAGAACAGGCCGCCGCGAAACCACCCGCGTATGCCCGTCCCGTCGCGCCCCTGCTTGGCCATGCCGCGGCACCAGAACTCGACCATGCTCCCATCGCTAGGCTGCATCACCTCGGCAATGGTCACGCGCCGGAGCCGCGAGCCCAACCCGTCGTTCGGCCGGACCTTGGCCGGCGTGGCTTCATCCCTCACTCGTACCTCCGTTGCGGCCAAGGCCGGTCAACTCTGCGTTCGGCTTCAGGCCGTCAATCGGGCTATCAGATCAGCAAGCCTTGCTTGGGCTTGCTCATCTTGGCTTCGAGGTACTCGCCCATGCCAGCGCGCGCCTGGTCCAGCGTCACGCGCTCCACGGTCGCGCCACGGCGCACGTAGTCGGCAATGTGCTTGGCGGTGCTCTTGGTGTGCTCTGGGTCGTCCACGCACACCGCGCCGTATCCAGGCATGCCGGGGAAGCGTGCGGCGTAGGCCATCGTTTGCTTGTCGGTCATCGTTGCGTTCCTTTCTGTTGCGTCTGCACCCAGCCGAACTGGGCGTTGCACCGGACCCGCTACGGCGGGTCCTCTGTTGCGTCTGCCTGCAGCGTCACGGCCGTAGCGGGCCGGTGAACTCTGCGTTAGCCGGCTTGTGGTTCACGGGGCGTTTCTCATGTCGTGGCTCATGGCCGTGCAGCCGCAGCGTGAGCACGTCGCGCTCCATCCGCAGCCGTCCTCGCTTTCCCAGCCTTCGCCATCCCACTTGTGTTCGCAGGGGCCGCCAGTGCCGCAAGCGCAGTAGCACGCAAACGGCTTGGCCGTCGTGCACAGCGTTTGCAGCGGCACGCCCCACTCGTCGGCCATCTTCTGCAAATGCTCCTGCAGCGCCGCGTTGCGGCGAGCGCGCAGGGCCTCGAAGTCGGGCGCCGCGTCCATGCTCAGAACGTGGTTGGCTGCGCAACGCTGCGGATCAGGGCCATGAAGCCCTGCTGCAGTTGCGTCTCGCCGATGCTGACCCAGCGCTGATCGCGCTTTCCCTCGATAGGCGCGTCGCCGTGTCCGCGCAGCTTGGCGATGTAGGCGCCGCACTGCTCTGCCAGGGCTTTGCCCTCGTTCATCAGCGCGGCTTCCTCGGGCGTCAGCTGCCGGTAGCCGGTGATCTTGGGTTGCGTGAAAGTTTCCATTTGCGTTCCTAGGTTGTGCCGGTTTTCAACTGGCCGGCTAACAGTTCGCTCAACCGGAGGTCAGCGGCAGGCCGCTTCCCCCGGTTAGCTCTGCGTTAGGCGTCAAAGCGCGCGTGCAGTCCAACGGCGAGCAACGCCACGCCCAGCACCGCCAGCGGAAGCGCCAGCAAAACCCAGCCAGCCGCTGTCACTGCTCCGGCGGCAGCCATCGAACCGCCGGCAACTACCAGGCATATTGCGTTGCTCGCTGTAGGTAGCCCTCTGTCCATTGCTTTCTCCTTTGTTTGCCAGCCTGTGTCACAGGCTCCACCAACGCCTAACCCGTCGTTCAACCGGACCCGCTACTGCGCTTCGCGCCTCCACGGGCCGGTTAACTTTGCGTTAGGCCCCTGTGCGGCAGGTCATGCCAGCCAGGCAATTGCCGCAGGTTCCAGGGTCGTGCGGCGTGAACTCATCGCCGCAGTCGCATGTGGCTGCGGCCTCGAAATACTCCACGCACAGCATCAGCAGTCCCAGCGTACCGTAGCACTCGGCCATGATGCTGTGCGCGTTGTCCAGTGCATTGCGGCCACCAACGCCAATCTGGCAACGCTTCATCAAGGCGGCCACTTCGGCGCGCGTCGGGATGCGGTGGGGCCTAACTGGTCGTTCAACGGGAGCCCCAACGGCCTGGCATGGCTCACGGGCTGCGGTAGTCGTATCTGTCATCGTTGCTTCTCCTCGGGCCGTTGGGCCCCCGTTAACTCTGCGTTAGGCCTTCCCCACTGCAAAGCTGCTTCCACTCCGTCTTTGCCGAACAACGCTTCCGCCGCTTCGCGCACAGTTCCGGCCGGCTTGCCTTGGTTGTGCGGCAGCATCGCAGCCATGATGAGCGCACGCTGCACCACGGAACGCGAGTCACGTTCGAGGCGTAGTTCTTCGTCCATGCGGTCACACAAGCCGCGCAGCCGCTTAATCTCGGCGGCTGCCTCGTCGGCTGTCCTCTCCACGTTGCCCGGCATATTCACCATGCGCGCGGTCGAAGCCAGCAGCCGCAGGCGCTCCGCCAGGCCTAACCCGGCAGTCGAGGCGAGCCCCAACGGCCCGGCGGCTGGTTGGTTGCTTTCGGTCATGTCGTCTCGGGCCGTTGGGCCCGCCTCACTTCTGCGTTAGGCGTCAATGCACATCCCGGTGCAGCCACACAGTCGCACCCGTGGCGGGGTCCGTGTATTCGGCCGTAGGCTCGCACCAGCAGTTTGCAAACGGCACATGCTCCAGTTTCCCTGCCTTGGCGCGCTTGCCTGGGCAGTCCATGTCCGCGCACACGGTTCCGGCCGGTGCGTGGCAGTCATCACACTCTGGCGCCGTGACGCCTAACCCGTCAGTCAACCGGACCTTGGCCGGGGTTGCTTGGTCAGTCATCGTTGCTCCTGTTGCGGCCAAGGCCGGTTACTTCTGCGTTAGGGCGCAGCCGCTCATCGACAGTCCCAAATCCACCGCAGGTATCGCAGCGCACGGGCTCGATGCATGGCTCGCCGTTGGCTTCAACGCCGTGGAAGATGTATTGCCCAACGCCAGCGCCAAAGCAGGCGGGGCAGTTGCCGAAGTAGCGCACGCGCTCTGTCTCAAGCTCTGCGGGTTCGTACATGCTCATACAAGCTCCAGCACTTCATGCGCAATCCGCTGTTCGGCTATCTTGCAATAGTCCGGGTTCACCTCCAGTCCGATGAACTGGCGGCCAAGCGTCTTCGCTGCCTTGGCTGTCGTGCCGCTGCCGCTAAACGGGTCAAGCACAAGATCGCCCGGGTTGCTCCATGTGGCTACGTGGTCGCGGGCCAAGTCGAACGGAAACACCGCAGGATGCCCGGTAGAAACCTCGCCACCCGCCGCCCCTACAAGGTACTCCCACACGTTGTCGCGCACCTTCTCGTCTGCGGGCTCAGTGTCAAGCCCTGGCTTCTGCTTCCCGTCTTTGGTCAGCCTGCCGCCCGCCTTCCAGTCGCTGCTGCGTTCAGCGGTCAAGCGGTTCACCGTCTTGGGTTTCCCATTGCTCAGCACAAGCATGTATTCCCACGCCTGCCAGTACGCAAGGTTGCTGCCCTTTGCTCCAGTGCCGCGCATTCGGTAAACCATCGTGTCGTGCAGGTTCAGGCCCAGCCGCTTGAAATGCAGCGCCTGCTCCATGCTGCTGCCGGTTTCGCTGCCGTCCTTGGTGGCATCGCCAACCACCCACACCAGCACACCGCCAGGCTTCAGCACGCGCTTCAGGTGCCACGCCACCCCGAAGAAGTCCCAGCTATGGCCGCCGTAGGTGCGCAGGTCGTCATAGGGCGGGCTGGTCACCACCAGGTCAACGCACTCGCGGGGCATCTGGCCCAGCAGCTCGCAGTTGTCGCCGCAGTGGATTCGGTTCACTTCAAGCATCGTCGTCCTTTGTGCTCGTTGCCTGGGTCACGGTGGCCAGCAGCGCGCTAACACGTCGCCCAACCGGAGCGCCCGGGGCATGCCAGCGCGCTGCGGGCTGCTACGTCGGCGGGCGCCCGGTTAGCTCTGCGTTAGGCCCCGCAAGCCACTCGCGCGCAACCTTCAGCGCTGGGCAGGTTGGTTCATCGTGGCAGGCGAGCAACTGCTCAACAATCTCGCGGCCAAGCTCGATGCGATGGCCGAGATTTGCGGCAATTGATCCCCAGGCCGATGCTTCAGCCCGCAAGGCGGCGTCAAGCGCGGCCTGGTCGTACAGCGGCACATCAAAGGCATGCCGGCGTTCTGGCACAAAGTGCCCGCCGCTGCGGCTCGCCAGCCAACTTCGCGCAGTCCAGGCGCAGGGCCTAACTGACGGTTCAACCGGAGCCCCAACGGCGGCTTGGCTTTCACTCATGGTCGTGTTCCTCGTTGCAGTTGTGGGCCACGCGTTGTGGCCCGGTTAACCTAGCGTTGGGCGTCTTCAGGTTGGCATAACCCAGCGGCGTTCAGGCATCGGAACCGACTTCAGCGCTTCCACGTACACGCGCCCACGCTCCGCAATGACGTAGCAAGTTTTTGGCGGCTCCGCTTTGTCGGTCGCCAGAAATTCCTCGCGCTTAAACCATTCCAAAGCATTGCGCACGGCTGGCGCGCTGAAATCTCCGTCTCGGTAATCATTTGTTCGGCTGTAGTAGTGCAGCAGCATTTCAATTTCTAGTGGTGTCATGCTCAGTTCCTTTTGTTTCTCAACCAGCCGCCCAACCAGCCATTGAACCGGAGGCGTGCTGGCATTGCTTCAGGTGCCACCAGTGTCCCGCGCCCCGGTTAACGGCACGTTATGCCTTTTCATTCCGACCACTCGTGCCACTCTGCGCAAGGCAGATCAAGCACGCGGTCAGGTTCGCCGAGCTTGGCCGCAACAAAAGCCCCTGGAGAGCCGTCCTGTTTGTACTTGCCGTACTTGTAGGCAAGTCCTTTCGCGGCTTGCCTCTTGGCTGCAGCAAGCGTTGCCGCCACAGCGAACACCATCGACGACCCGTAGCTCACTTCATAGGGGTCAGCCCACAAATACAGTTTCATCATTTGTCCTCGTTGCTTGGGTCACAGGTTCCACCACGGCCTAACCCGTCGCTCAACCGGAGCGCCAAGGGCGCCCGGTTAGCTTTGCGTTAGGTCTTACGCGCCTTCAACAACTTCAACGCATACGCCTTGATTCGGTCTTCATCATCAATGTGCGCCTTGACCCGCACGATCTTCATATGCGCATCTGCCAATCGTTTTACAAAGTCAGCTTGGCGCTGACGGTTGGCTTCACGCTGCTGTTGTTGCTCCTTCTTGGTCACGGCGCCACCGCTCATCCAGCTTCAACCTTGATGCCGAATGCCTCGGCCTTGGCAACGCTGTAGATCACATCCAAATCAACCCACTCGTTGCCGTCTGGCTCAACAACGCTGTTGACGTGGCGCGCATCTTGAGCGTCTGTAATGTGGCCCAGCAGCGCATCTGCAACTTGCTTTGCATCTTCGCAGTCAGACTCAACTTCAACTGTCACTGTGATGGTGTGGCGCATGGCGTCCTCCGTTGATGAGTATTCAGTGTCTCATGCGTTAGGCGTAACGTCAAGGGCCGCGACAGCAGAGCATGCAACCACGCCCTAACTGTCACTCAACCGGACCGCAAGCGGCCGGTTAGCTCTGCGTTAGGCGCCAGCCACTCCACCAAGTACATCAGGTCGCTTTGGTCGTGCGCATTGGCGTCTTTCCATACGGTGCCATCCCACCACGCCCAGCAGCGGTGCTCGCCCCTCTCTTGCTTGCCGTAGTTGTGGCCCTTAGCCCATACGGGGCTGCCGTCTTTTGGTGCCGTCTCAATCGGTTGCCAGTTCATCATTTGTCCTCATGTTTGGGTCACGCTTCGGAAGCAGCGCCTAATCTGCGTTAGGCAGCAATCCGATGCTCGCCAGCAATCATGCTTTGCAGCGCTTCATCAAGACACTGCTTCATGCTATCGCTCAGAACATCAATTGCACTCCACCACACGCCGCCGATCTTGATGCAGTCAACCCAGTAGTTGTCAGGATGGACGACAACGCCGCGCTCGTCAGGCTCAAGGCAATCAATGCCTACCTCAAGCCACACGCCGCCAAACTTGATCCAGCGGACATGCTTAGGCTCTGTCTTCACGATGTAAGCGTCTGCTGTCATCTTGCTGCCCTGTCCATTGCTCGGTTGCTTGATTCCATCGACCGCCAGACCTCTACCTTTGCCTGCGCTGCAACCATCTTCCAGCGCAAAGCCTCTTCTGTCTCAACTGCTACCTTTAGGCCGTCCAAAGCGACTCTGTACGCCTCTGATGCGTAAGCCTCGCGCTCTTGTGCGTTGACCGGCTTGTCGGCGTGGTGCTGCATTGCAAGCGCCTTGATGCTTCTCAGGCTTTCTTCGATGTAGATCCGCTCGGCCTTTGCCTTGGCAAACCTTGCGGCATTGGCCTGAATGAACTCGACGCACTTCAGCGGGTCAATCACGCCGCCTCCTTAAACTCTGGTCGGCCTTCTGATCTAGCCACATCCTGCATGCGCATGATGTATGTGGCCTCTAGCTCGCGCCGCTGGTGCTTTGTCATGTCGATACAAAGGTCGTGCATCGTGTGGCAGCCCATGTGTCCCGGCCTGGCAGCGCACAGCGGGAACGTCTCTAGATCGCTTCGCTTTGTCCCCATGCCGCCACCGTTGGCATGTGCGCACTGTGAGTAACCTTCGATGCCGCAGCCAAAGCAAGCCTTGCTGGCAACGTATTGCCTGTATGACTTGTTCTTGTAGCGCGGCACTTTGGCAAACATCAGAACGGCGGCTCGTCGTCAACGTCGCTGCGGCGCGGCGGCTTCGCTGGCTGGGCCTTCATCGCCTCGTCAAGCACGGCCTTGGCAAAGCCTTCGGACGCATAGACGTGGTTCCAATACTTCCCGTCGTCCTTCTTCGTCGCCGGCCACGACACAAACTGGCCCTTGCTGCCGTCAACGATGCGGCAGCCCTTGATGACGATGAACGGCTCTTTGCCTTCAGCGCTTGACAGGCTGACGTTGAATTGCGGGTACTTGCCCGGGAAGTGTTCGATGCTGATCTTCATGCTGCCTTCTTTGCCTTGCTGTTTTGCAGGCGGGTGATGTACTCGCGCTGCGGGGTTGTGAGACTGTTCCAGACGCTGGCCGCAAACTCTTCGCCTTGATCCCAGGCTTCGTCATAGGTCTGCAAGACGCCAAGGTCACGTTCGTTGGCGATGTGGTCCTGAATGGCTTGCACGTACTTTGCGAGCGTGGTGCGCATGGCCTCTTTCTTCGGCTTGACTTCGTGCGTCGTCGCGTCTGCGTCGTTGTCGCCTTCAGTCGGAATGCTGAACGCCTGCATGGCCGCATACTTGTAAGCCGCGCTCATGGCCTTGTTTGTGGCCTTGTCGCCGCTGTCCATGGCTTCACCGTAGGTGGTCACGGTGTGCTTGCTGCCGTCTTCGGCACACACAAAGTCGAACTCTGCGCGCACCGTCACGTAGAACAAGGCGGTGCCCTTGGCGTTGACGCGCTCGACGCAGATACGTTCAGTGCAGCGCGGCAGGATGCACAAGCCGTTAGCTGCAAGCAGCGGTGACAAGGCGTTGTAAACCTCGTCAATGCCACGGAACTTGTATCCCTGCTGTTCGTTCTTGCGGTCCTTGCTGATGCCGACCTTAGCCAGCTCGGCTTGGACTGCGTTGATTGCTTTGTAGACGTTCATCAGAAGCTCGCTTGATCAGGGTTGCCGCCGCGCCGCAGGTGCTTGCGGATGTAGCGCCATTGCGTGTAGCCGGTTCCGACCGACAACTTCAGGTCATGCCACCAATTGCGGATGTAGCTCATTGATTGCTCCATGTAGGGGCCTGCCGCCACCCTGAACGTCCCCACGTTGTCCGGGCCAGACATAGACGGCAGGCGGAAACTCAGATCAGGATGACCAGCACCGCGACAGCGACGGGGATTGCCAGCAGTGCGCGGGCCAGCATTTGCATGCCGGGTTCAACGCGGTCGTCATCGCAGCCGATTTCGGTTGCCGACGATGCGGCCCACTCAGTCGGGATGGTGTCGGTGAAGTCTTGATTCATGATGCCCACCAGTGAACAAGCGCGGCAGCAAGCATGATGCCGACGACAGTTGCAAGAACCCAGTCAGCAGCCCGAGACGGGCGCGGCCTGGCGCTTTGGTAACCCGTTACGAAGCCGCACTCTGCCAACG
>JACCDR010710209.1_pt1 | contig 19492 bp, 13 predicted proteins | sample 7446431 | NCBI WGS metagenome assembly JACCDR01 (sample SAMN15323443, study PRJNA562643) | freshwater metagenome | isolation source: river surface water | place: USA:Blue River Watershed | collected 2017-08-17 | reverse complement strand
ATGAAAAAGATGTACATTCTATTATGGCTGTTGCTTTTTTGCGAACAGCTATTGGGCCAAAGCAAGGGGATGCTACCTGTAGGAACGAAAACACCTGCTGGCACAGAACGGCGTTTGGCATTGATCGTGGGCAACAAAGACTACCAAAACCCCGAAGCGGTTCTCAAAAATCCCATCAACGATGCCTTCGCCATGCGTAATGCCTTGCAAAAGCTGGGCTTCGATGTGCTGTATTACACCAATTTAGACAGAATAGCTTTTGAAAAAGCGGTAGATGACTTTGGGGCAAAGCTGAATAACTATAATGTAGGCTTGTTTTATTACTCAGGTCATGGCATACAAGCCCAAGGCGAAAATTACTTGGTGCCCGTAGATGCCAATAGCATAGGAACAGAAGCCGTTGCCAATTATACTTGTGTAAATGTAGGACGAGTATTGGGTTTGATGGAAGGCTCAAAAGCCGAAACGAATTTGGTGTTTTTGGATGCTTGCCGTAACAACCCTTTTAAAAAGAGTTGGGGTAGCAAAGGAGAGGTGCAGCGAGGTTTTGCCATCCCACTCAACCCACCGGGTACTTGCGTAGTATATGCGACGAGTGCAGGTAAAACAGCAGATGATAATGTAGCCTCAAAGAATGGTTTGTTTACCGAAAACCTATTGCAATACCTGAGCGTACCCAATATGAGCTTGTCATCTATTTTGAACGCCACCCGTAAGGATGTGTTTGCCAAAAGTAACAAGGTTCAATTGCCCGAAGACCATGTAAAGTTACTTGGCGATTTTTACTTTATTGTAAGCAGTGTTGAAGAGCCCAAGCCCAAGAAAGATTTATTACCTTACGAGCCTGAGATGGTGTTTGTGCAGGGGGGGAGCTTTGAGATGGGGAGTAGTGATGGCGACTTTGACGAAAAGCCAGTGCATCGTGTGACATTGGATGATTATTATATAGGGAAGTATGAGGTGACAGTGGGGGAGTTTCGGAGTTTTGTAGAAGCTACAAGCTACCTTACACAAGCAGAAAAGGGAGATGGTAGTGGATTGTGGACACGTAGTAGATGGGTAAAACGAAGTGGCATCAATTGGCGTTATGATGCTGGCGGTCGAGAACGGTCTTCGAGTGAAGAGCATCATCCAGTGATACACGTGAGTTGGAACGATGCGGTGGCGTATTGTCAATGGCTGAGTAGCAAAACTGGTAAGACCTACTGTTTGCCTACGGAGGCGGAATGGGAGTATGCGGCTCGTGGGGGACAGTTAAGTAGAGGCTATGTTTACGCAGGTAATAGCAGTGCTAAAAGTGTGGGTTGGATAGATAGTAATAGTGGCAATAAAACGCATGAGGTAGGGGGTAAAAAGGCGAATGAGTTGGGTATTTATGATATGAGTGGTAATGTATGGGAGTGGTGCAGCGACTGGTACGATTACAGCTACTATAGCAGTAGTGCTAGTAGCAACCCTACAGGGCCTAGCAGTGGTACTTATCGGGTTTTGCGTGGCGGTAGCTGGAACTTCAATGCTCAGGATAGTCGGGTAGCCAATCGGACATTCAGCACCCCTGAGATTCGTCTCAGTGATTACGGCTTTCGTGTGGCTTTAGTACCGTAGGCACGAGTTTTTAACTCGTGCTGCTAGAAATTAATAGAAAAATCAACCAGAGATGTAAGCTTTGTAGGAAAATTTTCTCCCAAGCTATAATTAGCACCAGTAACAGGTAACAATAACAGAAATATTAAAGTTTTTTAGAGAACACCCTTTTGCTGTTTTTCTCCCAAGCTACCGCCTTTACATGATTTTTGCTTCGTGAAAAATATGTTGCTTACCAGTATTTACACCATTTAATTCGCTGAAACGTACAGCAAAAAGCTCATCAATCGCTCATATACCACAAAATCGTCGTCGGTGGCACCATTGGCAACCATGTATTTGTGGTGCTTCTCGGCGATGTCTAAAAATTGATGGCTGTCGATAAGCTTGGCGGCAATCATGCCTTTGTAGCAACGGTGCATTTGGTTGTAGAGGTATTTGCAAGCAACCAAGGGCTTGTCGTTTAGGAGATGATGAATGGCTTCTAAAGAAGCATTTTTTTCTAAAAATGGAAAACCTTGGGTCGATAAAAAATGTTTAATTTCTTCGCAGGTATCGTCTAAGTCGGGTTCGGTCATAATTTTGTACCGAAAATATTTGGCATTGTTGAATTTCCCAATAGATATAACCAAGGTATTTGAATCGCCCCAAAAATCTCTTGTATTACCCAAAAACTGCTGGGCGATTTGCTCAATTCTGTTGTTACGACAACCAATATTTACTTCGAGCCACGTTTCTTCGTCGTAAGTAGATGAAGTAAAAATGACGTTTTGAAAACCAGAAGATGTAATTTTGCGAAATTGTTTTTTTTCACTAAACAATTGATAGCCATGGCTCGTAAAAAATGTGCCGAGTTTTCGATACAAAGCGTTTTCAAATGATGTAATAGACATGGCTGTATGGGGCTAAGTTGAAAAAATACCTGCGTAGGGCTGTCGTGCCAAATGAGCTATTGCTTCCCTCAATTACAACGGCAAAATACAAAAATATTAGCTACGACAAAAAAGCTTTTTTCTATTTTCGGGTAAAAACTTCACAAACGTGCCGTTAAAACGATAAAAAGTAGGGTAGAAGTGTGATGGTTAGATAGTTAATCTGTTGTTTTACAGTGTTTTAGTTGTAGAGAAAAAAGGCTAAAAAACAATATTTGTCAAGCAAATAAAAATAGTTTACAAGCTATTGATAGAACTATTTGAAGATAAAATCTGTTTGAAAAAACAGCAAGATATATGCAAAAAATCCTAATTTTATCAGATACCCATAGTTACTTAGACCCACGTTTGTCGCCTCACCTTGATTGGTGCGACCAAATTTGGCATGGGGGCGACTGGGGCGATGTGGCTATAGCCGATACGCTTTTGTCGTTGAAGCCCGTACAAGGCGTTTACGGCAATATTGACAATGCCACAGTGCGTTTGATGTTTCCTAAAATCAATCATTTTAGCTGTGAAGGCATATTGGTTGGCATGACGCATATCGCTGGGGCACCCTCTAAATACAAACCCGATGCCTTGACTTGTTTTGCCACCCAACCACCCGATTTATTCGTATGTGGGCATTCGCATATTTTACAAGTAAAAAGAGATTTAAACCGCAATGGAATGCTTTTTATCAACCCCGGTGCGGCGGGTCAACATGGTTTTCATACGGTTCAAACGGCGGTTAGACTCAAGATAGAAGGCAAGAGAATTTTTGATGTAGAACTCATCGAAATGCCTCGACACAAAGCAACGCAATAACGTTCAACAAGACTATTTTTGTCATTACATTTTACTACAGCACAAAATTATGATTACGACCATTTCAGGAACAGCCACTTTACATCACATCATGATGATGGGCGATAAGGTATTGATACGCCCACAAGAAGGCAACAATCAAACCCGTTCGGGCTTGTTTTTGCCTCCAACCGTACAAGAAAAAGAAGAAATCCAGCGTGGGTATGTCATCAAAGTAGGGCCTGGCTTTCCGATTCCTGCCGTGCAGGAAGAAGAGCCTTGGAAAGATGCCGAGCACGTTAAGTACATTCCTTTGCAAGTAAAAGAAGGCGACCAAGCACTTTTTCTCAAACGCAGTAGCTACGAAGTAGAAATAGACCAAGAAAAATATCTCATTATTCCGCAATCGGCTATTCTGATGGTAGTGAGAGAAGAATGGTAAAACGCTCAGTTACCAAATGGTAATAAAAGTATAGAAATAGCCTTTTAGCTTCGTTAAAGTCATTCTCAGGAATGACTTTAATTACTTTTGGCACGGATATTGTGATAATTTTAGGCATAAATCATCCTTTACTGATATATTAAATAAGCCTTACTTGTTCGTTTAAACTTATCTTTCCATTCTTTTTGCCGCCACGAAAAGAATTGTTTATGAGTCGGCGTAGCGACTTTATGCAATTTATCTAATTGAGTTTTACTCAATGCACTTTGACATAGCAAACAGCGTTTTGCCTCCTGTCATTTCCTTACCCTGTTACCAAGTATTAACCATTTCAGATGAAAGTCTGATAAAACCATTGTATTGCCCTTCAAGGCATTCAATAAACCGCAATGGCATACCGATGCCATGAATTATAATCCTTACTTTTATATTGTGTAAGTGCTATTATTTTAAAGAGAATCACCTAACTTTTTCGTAGCCCGAAAACCTGAGATTTTCGGGCTATTTTTATGCCCATATTCTCGCAAATAAATTTGCTGCATTTCAATCCTGTGTACAATAGGAATCCTGTATATTTACGGCTTATTTTCTTAGAACAATCTCATTATTCATCAATATGATTAAAAAAATTGTGCTTTGGGGTTTGTGTTGTTGCTGGATGCTTCACACACAAGCACAACTACGCTTTGAAGTAAAAATACCACCTTCGACCAATCCAGAAGGACTTAAAGTTTTTATGGCTTGTAGCTTTAACAACTGGTCGCCTGGTGACCCGCTCTTTGAAATGAAAGCGGCTGCCAACGGGCGTTATTTCCTCGAATTGCCCGATACCTTGCAACATTTTGAGTATAAATATACCCAAGGTTATTGGACAATGGTAGAAGGCACAAGCAAGGGAGATTCACGCCAAAATAGAATTTTTGAACAAAGCAAAGAACCTCGGCTCAGTACGGTACTCGACACCATACAGGGCTGGGAAGCCAAGCCTACGTATCGCCTGTACATCAAAAGTATTCCTGCCAATACGCCCAAAGATGCCCGCATTTATATTGCTGGAAATTTTAATAATTGGGAAACCAACAACGAACATTACCGCCTGCAACGGCAGTTTGACGGCACCTACAGGGTATCCATTACGACCGATTTATCGAAATTAGAGTTTAAATTTACCCGTGGCGATTGGTCGTCGGTAGAGGGCTTGGCGAGCGGAAAAGCCCGGCAGAATCGGGTTATTTTTAGGGAAAGCTTTTTTAATTTAGAAGAAATACCGATTGATATTGCCAGTTGGGAAGACCTTTCGGGTACGTTCAATTTCTTTTCTTTGTACGATTTACTCTTATTGTTTTCGTCGTTTCAGTGTATTTTGCTGGTGATTGCCATTCCAACCATGCAAGACTACAACCGCAAAGCCAACCGTTGGCTTTCTTTTACTATTCTTTTCACCAGTGTAATTTTGTTGATAAAAGTCCTTACGGGCTACAGAATTATCACCGAACAATTGAGTAAAATATTGCTAGTACCCGATTTGGTTTTTTTACTATATGCTCCTTTGTTTTATTACTATTTACAAAAATTATTGTTTAAAAAACCAACCTTAAATGCACCCTTGTGGTGGCATTTTGTGTTGCCTAGTTTGCAATTATTGGTGATGCTTCCGTACTTTTTGATGGATGCCAAAGAATTGCAATTGACCATTCTGAATCGCCCAACCAATTTTCATTATGTCTTTGTAGGCATTGGCGTAGTGGCTTGGTGGGTAAATGTATTTTATTGGTACCAATGTTGGCTATCAGTCAAAACCTACCAACAGCAGTATCTTACGCAAGCATCTATCGAGCAACGCACCGAATACCTCATGACAGTACTGGTTATTCAGGCGATATGCTTGGTGTTATGGCTATTTACGGGTATCGTGATGTTTGTGGGTAAAATGTTTGACTACGACACCCTGACGATTGCCGACAAAAGCGTTGACATTATATGGCTGGCGTTTTCGACGATACCGTACTTTTTGGGTTATTTTGCCATTCATCAGCCTGAAATATTCAGGATTTCGCAAGAAGCACCTTCGAGCAATGCCGTATTGCCCAACCCTGAGCCAGTGACTACCGATGAGGTTGTTATGCCCGAAAACCTTGCCCTTCCACCCGACCATACGCCCGAACCGTTACCGATACAAGAGGCGATTGATACCGAAAAAGAAGCGGCTCAAGAGCAATTACTCTTATCGTGGAAGGAAAAAATCGACTTGTTCATGGACGAGCAAAAGCCTTACACCAATGCAGGTCTTACCCTGACCGAATTGGCTGGAATGCTGAAAATTTCACCACATTTACTCTCAAAAGTTATCAACGAAGTATATCAAAAAAACTTTTTCGACTTTATTAATTCCTATCGAATAGAAGCCTTCAAAGAGCGTTTTGAAGACCCTCGCAACCGACAATACACCATGCTTGCCATTGCTTTTGAAGTAGGCTTTAATTCTAAAACAGCTTTTAACCGAGCCTTCAAAAAAATGACCCAACAAACCCCAAGAGAGTACTTCTTTGATTCGAGAGCCGAAGAGTAAAGCAAAGATTGCTCAGAAAATATGTGCCATTTTATAAAGTGGAATGTTGAAACGTGTAAGTAAATTATTGCTATTCAGATGGTTGTGTGTATTATACAAGTTTTTCATAAAAAAATGCAGATTTCAGAAAGTGGAACGACTCAGGCTGTTTTTAGATAGTATTTTTGCAAGAAATATTTACAAAATATTTACACGGCACAATAATCCCAACAGCCTAGCTACACCCAAGTGGAATACCGAAAGCAGACACAACCATCAAGCAATATACCAAAACTAACGTACCAGACCAGTACATCATTAACCATGAAAAACTTATACACGCACACTTCTCGTACAGCAACCGCCACGCCGTTGCCCAGTCCTTCGTTTTTGTCTAGTTTTATGTATATCACAGGGAAAATTCCCCTGTAGCGTTTGTGTTTGAGCCAAACCTACGCTCGTATGTCTTGCTCAAAAGCAATAGTAACTTTGTAAGTCTTATCCTTGTACAGGTCTGTTTAGCCGACTTGTACAAACGTAGCTTATTTTTTATCATCCATTAACCATTTCAAATTTATGATTAAACACAACTACAGAAGAGTTTTGTATTCTTCTCGTTTAGGAGAGTCGTTTTCCTTTGCTCGAAAACTGTGGCTCATCCTTTTCATGAGCTGCCTGAGTGCGGCTACCTTCGCCCAAAACAATATCACGGGTACGGTCAAAGATGCCAAAGACGGCTCGCCCTTGCCCGGTGCGACCATTCAAGTAAAAGGCACAAACAAAGGAACGCAAACCAACGCAGGAGGTACATTCCAAATAAACGTACCAAGCAATGCCGTATTGGTGGTGTCGTTTATCGGAAAAACAACGCAAGAAATTAGCGTAGGCAATCAAACATCCTTGAACATTGTTTTGCAAGACAACGAACAAACCTTGGGCGAAGTCGTGGTGATTGGTTACGGTTCGCAGAAAAAGAAAGACCTGACAGGTTCGGTGGCGGCCATCAATTCGGAAGATTTCAACAAAGGAAACATTGCCTCGCCCGACCAACTGGTAGTAGGGAAAGTGGCAGGGGTACAAATCACGTCGAACGGCGGTGCACCGGGCCGTGGAAGTACCATCAGGATTCGTGGCGGAGCATCGTTGAATGCCAACAACGACCCCTTGATTGTAATAGATGGCGTGCCATTAGACAACGCTGGCATTTCGGGTGCACCTAGTGCTTTGAGCTTAATCAACCCGAATGATATTGAGTCGATGAATATTTTGAAAGATGCCTCAGCAACAGCTATTTACGGTTCAAGGGCTTCTAACGGTGTGATTTTGATTACGACAAAAAAAGGAACAAAAGGCAGTGGCTTGAAAGTAAATTTCAGTTCGCAGGCTTCTTATGCTCAAAGTACAGGTTTTATCAAAAACTTCACAGCCGACGAATTTAGAACCTTAATCAACGAAAAAGGAAACGCCGCTCAAAAGGCAGTGTTAGGCACAGCCAATACCAATTGGCAAGAGCAAATTTACCGCAACGCCCTCAGTACCGACAATAACCTTAGTGTCACTGGTGCGATTAAAAGTACGCCGTTCCGTGTTTCGGTGGGTTATACCAACCAAGACGGTATCTTGAAAACCTCTAACATGGGTCGTGCTTCGGCAGCCATTGGCATCAGTCCGATGTTGTTGAACAACCATTTGAAAGTCGATATTAACCTCAAAGGCTCATCGGCCGACAATACCTTTGCCAACGAAGGAGCTATTGGAGCGGCAGCCGTTTTTGACCCTACGCAACCCATTTATTCGGGGACGAACAACTATGGAGGCTATTGGGAATGGCTCAATGCTGATGGCTCGCCTAATACCATTGCCCCTCGCAACCCTCTTGGTTTGTTGTACCAAACCAACGATAAAAGTACCGTTCAACGCAGTATCGGAAACATTCAGCTTGATTATAAATTTCACTTTTTACCCGAACTCCGTGCCAATTTGAACGTAGGCTACGACATCAGTAAAAGCGATGGTACAAAGTTGATTCCTGCTTCGGCGGCTTCTAATTTCAGTACAGGAGGCGAAAAAACCGTTTATTCACAAAACAAAACCAACAAGTTATTCGACTTTTACTTGAATTATGCCAAAGACTTAAAGGCAATCAAAAGCCGTTTCGATGTGATGGCAGGGTATGAATACCAAGATTTCTTAACAGAAAGCACCAACCTCAGAACCAACGCCGAAGGAAGCCAAGTATTAACGGATAGTCCTTACAAAACCCAAAACACCTTGGTATCGTTTTTTGGACGTATGAATTATACTTTTGATGAAAAATACCTTTTGACCGTTACGGTTCGTCAAGATGGCTCGTCACGTTTTAGCAAAGATAATCGCTGGGGAACATTCCCATCGGCGGCATTGGCTTGGAAGCTAAAAGAAATGAGTTTCTTGAAAAATGTAGATGCCATTTCAGAACTAAAACTTCGGGTAGGTTATGGTATTACAGGTCAGCAAGATATTGGTCAAAACTATGCGTATTTACCTCGTTACACCGCCAGTTTGGACAACGCCCAGTATCAGCTTGGCAATACCTTCTATACAACTTTACGTGCCGAAGGATACGATGCCAATATTAAATGGGAACAAACGGCCACAACCAACGCAGGGATTGATTTTGCTTTCAAGAAAATTCGCTTGTCGGGTAGCTTAGATTACTATTATAAAAACACCACCAACCTCCTCAATGTCATTCCAGTAGCGGTAGGAACAAACCTTACCAACCAGCTATTAACCAACGTAGGTTCGATGGAAAACCAAGGAGTTGAATTAGCCTTGAATTATAATCCTATTCATACCGATAAATTTGATTGGAACGTAGCATTTAACGCTACCTACAACGAAAACAAAATCACCAAACTTACCAACAACAACGACCCATCGTATCAAGGCGTATTGGTAGGCGGTATTGCTGGTGGTGTGGGTAGTACCATTCAAATTCATTCGGTGGGGTATCCAGCGTATTCGTTTTACGTGCTCAAACAAGTATATGATGCCAATGGAAAACCCATTGAAGGCGTATATGCCGACAACAAAACAGATGGCATTACGACCGTTGACGACCAGTACCGTTATAAATCGCCAGCGCCGAGCGTATTCTTGGGTTTCAACTCGCAAATGACTTATGACAACTGGAGTTTTGGCTTCGTTTTGAGAGCCAACGTCGGCAATTATGTCTATAACAACTTCAAGTCGTCGAATGGTGCATACATCAATTTTGCTGGTTCTAATGGCTACATTTCAAACATTTCTCCTAATGTTTATGAAACACAATTTGCCAAAAATCAATTTTTCTCTGATTACTATTTAGAAAACGCCTCGTTCATGCGTGTTGAAAACGTAACCTTGGGTTATACATTCAAAAAAGTATTGGGGAATAAAATCAATATGCGTTTGAATGCCACGGCTCAAAACGTATTTACTTGGACAAAATACTCGGGACTCAACCCCGAAGTTTCAGGCGGTATCGACAACAATATTTACCCCGTACCACGCACTTACTCGTTGGGTCTAAACATTGGTTTCTAAGCATAGAAAACATTCAACACTAACATTGATTTATCAGATGAAAACAAGATATTTTAAAAATATAGCCATTCTAGGAGGCATCGTAGCCAGTTTGTGGACGACCTCCTGCGTAAGCGACCTCGACAGAACGCCGTTCATAGAAGTAACTTCTGTAACAGTATTTAATTCACCTACGGCATACAAACAAGCCGCCGCCAAATTGTATGCAGGCTTGGCACTCACAGGCCAAGAAGGCCCTGCCGGCAAGCCCGACTTGGGCGGTATCGACGAAGGTTTTTCGAGCTATTTGCGTCAATACTGGCAGTTACAAGAATTGCCCACCGACGAAGCTGTTATCGCTTGGGGCGATGCTGGTTTGCCCGAAATGAATACGATGCAATGGTCGTCGAACAACCCATTTGTCCGTGGGCTTTACAACCGTATTTTTTATCAAGTAGCGGCTTGTAACGAATTTATTCGGGAAGCAAGCGACGCAAAACTTAGCAGCAGAGGCATTACTGGCACTTCGTTGACCGAAACCAAACAATTACGTGCCGAAGCCCGCTTTTTGCGTGCCTTGAGCTATTGGCACGCACTTGATTTGTTTGGTGGAAACGTTCCTTTTGTCACAGAAGCCGATGCCATTGGCTCTACGTTGCCACGCCAAACCAATGCAAGTGAGCTTTTTAGTTATATTGAAACAGAGCTAAAAGCCATTGAACCAGAAATGGCGGATGCCCGTAAAAACGAGTACGCCCGTGCCGACAAAGCCGCCGTATGGATGTTATTAGCCAAATTGTACCTCAATGCCGAGGCACAAGGACTGACCGCCAAATATGCCGATGCCGCTACGTATGCCAAAAAAGTAATTGATGCAGGTTATACATTAGAAACGAAATATGATAATTTGTTCAAAACAGATAACAATAACTCAAAAGAAATCATTTTTCCTGTGGCTTTCGATGGTACACGTACCAAAACATGGGGCGGTATGACTTATTTAGTTCATGCCCCCGTGGGTGGCTCGATGTCGGCAGCAGCGTTTGGTATTGATGGAGGCTGGGGCGGTTTACGCACCACCAAGGCGTTGGTAAATCTTTTTGCCGACCCATCGGGCAAAACCGATACCCGTGCCATGTTTTATACAGATGGTCAGAAATTAGAAATCGAAGATTTGACGCAGTTTTCTAATGGTTATGCCATTACTAAATACAAAAATGTATCATCAACAGGCACAAGAGGAAGCGATTTGACGCACCCCGATACCGACTACCCGATGTTCCGTTTGGCTGATGCGTACTTAATTTATGCCGAAGCTGCCACCCGTGGAGCAGGTGATAGAGCACTCGCTTTACAATATGTAAACGCCCTTCGTGCCCGTGCGTATGGCAATGCCAACGGCAATATTACAGCCGCTCAATTGACTAGCGATTTTATTTTAGACGAAAGAGCAAGAGAATTATTCTGGGAAGGGACACGCCGTACCGACCTTGTACGATACAATAAATACACTTCATCCAGCTATGTGTGGCCTTGGAAAGGAGGAACAAAAGAAGGAAAAGCCGTAAGCGATTACCTTAAAATTTATCCTATTCCAGCAACCGACCTAACGGCGAATCCTAATTTGAAACAAAATCCAAATTACTAGGCAAAGCCATTGAAAAGAGAGGCATAATGCCTCTTCTTTTCGAGGTTTCAAGTCAATCTAAGTCGTACATTTTCGTAACGAACATTCCACATGAAAAAGGTATTTTATTCATATTTACTTCTCGTAGCTGCTGTTTTTGCTTTGGCTTCTTGTGCCAAAGAAGAAGAAAGAGCTATCCTAAATGCAGATGGCTCTGTGCCTGCTGCCAAATTATCAGCCACATCGGTGGTTTTGGTTAAAGACAATGCCACTGCCGATGCCGTAACGGTTTCTTGGGAAAAGCCTAATTATGGCTTCGATGCGGCGGCAGCCTATACCATTTTAATCGACAAAAAAGGGGGGTCGTTTATTTCGCCTATTGCCGTAAGTACCAATACAACCTTGAGCAAAACTTTTAAAGTAGCAGAACTCAATGCTATTTTATTAAAATTAGGCTTGGTTGCAGGCACGGCTGGCGATGTGGACTTGCGTATTCAAGCCAATGTAGGTGATAATACCTCTAAATTGGTCTTTACTTCACCGACTATTTCGCTTAAAGGAACGCCTTATTTAGACAAACTCGACCTAAGTACCGCTTGGGGTATAGTAGGAAGTGCCACGTTGAATGGCTGGAATGGTCCAGATATGCCTTTCTACAAAACCGACCAAACCGACGTTTTTGTGGCTTATGTAACGCTCAATACAGGGCTAATCAAGTTCCGTAAAGACAATAAATGGGAAGTCAATTATGGTGATAACGGGGCTAATGGCTCGCTCGAAGCAGGAGGTTCAGATATTGCCGTTACCGCCGGAACATACAAAATTACCTTTAGCTTGGCTTCTCTCACTTATACCATCGAAAAGTATGGCTGGGGCTTAGTTGGTAGTGCTACCGTAAGCGGTTGGAATGCACCCGATATGCCATTGACTTACGACCCTACAACTGACACTTGGAAAACAACGGTTTATCTCAAAGATGGGGCTATCAAAGCTCGCTTGAACGAAGATTGGGGCGTAAATTATGGTGGTGCAGCAGGTGTATTGTCATCAGGTGGTGGCGATATTACTGTCACCGCAGGTAATTATAACGTGACATTTGATTTCAAAAAATTAAAATATACCGTAGAAAGTACCCAACCTTGGGGTATTGTGGGCGATGCCACACCAAACGGCTGGAATGGCCCTGATGTAAAATTCAGACCTGATTTTTCTAACGAAAATGTTTGGGTGATTGATGATATTACCTTAACGGCTGGAAAAATCAAATTCCGTTTCAACGACGCTTGGGCTGTGAATTATGGCGACAACGGTGCCGACGGTAAACTAGAAAGTGGCGGTGCCGATATTAGTGTAGAGGCTGGCAAATACAAAATTGTATTAGACCTTTCTAATGCCAATAGCCCTACTTATACATTAACCAAAAAATAAAAGCGAAGCATTTGGCTCGCTTTTGTAAGAGTTTCGGAGTGGCTTAACCCCACTCCGAGGCTATCACCTCGACTAAATTGGTTAATGAACTTGTAGCCTAGCGTGGGTTGTGACGCTCCTACAAGCAATTAGTGCCTAAGCACCGCCGAACATTCAGCGGTGCTTTTTATGGATTTTTTCCTATCAAAAACACATTGCTCAATCATGAAAAAAGTTCTTTTTTGGTGTTTGCTATGCCTTACATGGCGAAGCTATGCTCAACAAACGCCGTCGGTTTGTTACGAGATTTTTGTCCGCTCTTTTGCCGATTCTAATGGCGATGGCATTGGCGACATCAATGGCATCACGGGCAAATTAGACTACCTCAAATCCTTGGGGGTAGATGCCCTTTGGCTTACGCCTGTTAGTCAATCGCCTTCTTATCACAAATACGATGTAACTGACTATAAGGCAATTGACCCCGAATACGGCACGTTGGCCGATTACAAAAAACTCATTGCCGAAGCACATAAACGAGGCATAAAAATTATTAAAGACCTCGTAATCAACCATACTAGCGACAAGCACCCGTGGTTTTTAGAAGCTAAAAAAGGCAAAAATAATCCTTACCGAGATTATTATGTGTGGCTCACGCCACAAAAAATCGACTCGATGGGCGTTGCAACCCGTGAACGCACAGGCGACTCTTGGGAAATTACGCCTTGGCATTTGGCAAACCCTAATGATACCGAAAAATACTACGCCCTTTTCTGGGGAGGAATGCCCGATTTGAATTATGATAATCCTAAAGTAAGACAAGAGATTTATGCCATTGCCCAATATTGGCTCAAAGAAGTAGGCGTTGATGGCTTCCGTCTTGATGCCGCCAAACATATTTATCCTGATTGGGAAGCCGAAAAATGTCATCAATTTTGGGTTGAATTTAAACAAAAAATGCAAGCCGTAAAACCTGATGTGTATATTGTAGGTGAAGTATGGGCGAGTGCCGACAAAGTAGCTCCTTTCTTCAAAGGTTTGCCTGCTAACTTTCATTTAGATGCTTGCTTTGCCATTCATAAAATGGTCAATGAAGGTAAAGGCGAGGGTTTTGTAACAAAGCTTTTGAATGATTATAAAGCTTTTGGCAGTCAAAATCCAAACTTTATTGATGCAACCATCATCGACAACCACGACCAAGCACGCATTGGTACGGTGGTAAAAGGGAATACCGATAAAATGAAAATAGCTGCCCAAATCTTACTTACTTTGCCTGGGCAACCTTATATTTATTATGGCGAAGAAATCGGAATGCTCGGCGATAAGCCCGACGAAAACATCCGTGAGCCATTTTTGTGGGACGTAGCCAGCAAAGATGCCGCTCGTACCAAATGGATGACTCCACATTTGACTACCGAGCAAAGCGTTGTGCCACTGGCTGTACAGCAAAAAGACCCAAGTTCGGTATTTCAGACCTATCAAAAACTCATTGCTTTTCGTAAATCACAACCTGCTTTAAAGCAAGTGATTAAGCCTAATTTAGTCCAAAGTAGTATCACAGAAGAGGGCATTTTGGCGTTTATTCGTACACATCGCAAAGGTAATTTGTTGGTGATTCACAACCTTACATCCAACGCTAAAACTATCACCATTCCTGCCAAAGAAGCTGCCTATACAAAGCTGAAATTTGCTTCTGGCACAACAAGTATGCAAGGCAAAACTTTACATATTGCCCCTGCTAGTGTTGTAGTTTTAGGAAAATAAAACAAAATGGTCATGCCATTGTACCAAAGCAATGGCATGACCAGACTTCTTTGAGGAATAATCTGTTCATTGTAAAGAGTAGGAATAAGATATTTGGTGAGGCGTGTAGTTAAATGATACAAAAAGATGAAGCCGCCTTCTGAACAAAATGCTGCTGTTAAACTTCATGAGTTTTGTTATTTAATACCAATTTTTTTGAGCCAATTAGAAAGTAGCTTATCTGCTTCTGCTGCTTTTTTGCCCTCCATTACAAATAAAACGCCATCTCTTTCTATGCCTCCTTTTATTTCAAAACCATCAAGTATTTTGCTGTTAGCACAGAGGCTTTCAAGGGTTTGGAAGCAACTTCCAACGCCATAGCCAGCATTGGTATTGAAAGGCACGACCGTTTTACCACTTAAATCATATTGTTTAAGAAAGCTTTTGACAGGAGGGGGCAATTGCATTCCCCAAGTTGGAAAACCTACAAATACAATATCATACTGAGCAATGTTGTCAATTTGTGTTTTTAAAGGAGGCAAGTAGCCACTTTCATTCTCTTTGGCTACTTGTGCCACTGTTGTTTTGTAATCAGTTGGATAGGGTTTAAGCAATTCAAGGGCAACCAAATCTCCTCCCACTTTTGTCTGAATGAGTTCAGCAACTACTTTTGTATTATTGGTTCGAGAAAGGTAAACAATCAAGGTTTTATGGTTTTTTACCTGTGCCTCAGAAGTCCAAGACAGCATCCCCAAAACAGTAATGAGTAACAAAACAAAGGTTTTCATACGTTTAATGGTAATTTTTAAATAGTTGTACTCAGAAATTCACTTATTTCCCCACTCTTTGCTGCAAACTTGCAGGGTATCGGTCGCCTTGGACATTTGTTTTTTCAAAAGCCTCATCAATGGCTTTTACATCATTTTCAGCCAATTCAACAGCCGCACCACCAATATTTTCAGTTAAACGATGAGACTTTGTTGTTCCCGGAATTGGAACAATCCATGGTTTTTGTGCCAGCAACCACGCCAAAGCAATTTGGGCGGGCGTTGCCTCTTTTTGCGTAGCAATTTCTGCTAATAAATCAACCAATTTTTGATTAGCCTTTCTGTTTTCTTCCGTAAAACGAGGCACAATATTTCTGAAATCAGTAGGGTCAAATTTAGTTTCGGCATTGATTGCACCCGTAAGAAACCCTTTCCCAAGTGGACTAAATGGCACAAAACCGATGCCCAATTCTTCGAGGGTTGGAATAATCGCCAATTCAGGTTCTCGCCACCAAATCGAATACTCGCTTTGCAAAGCCGTTACTGGTTGAACGGCATGAGCTTTACGAATTGATTGAACACCAGCCTCCGAAAGTCCAAAATGCTTTACTTTTCCTTCTTGGATAAGCTCTTTTACTGTTCCAGCCACATCTTCCATCGGAACGCTCGTATCTACTCGATGTTGATAAAATAAGTCGATGACATCTGTTTTCAATCGTCTAAGAGATTCTTCGGCTACTGCTCTAATTCGCTCAGGGCGACTATCTTGTCCTTTCTTTGAATCGCCATCACGGAATCCAAATTTGGTAGCAATTACTACATCTTTTCTAAATGGAGCTAAAGCTTCTCCTACCAACTCTTCATTTTCTTTGCCATAGGCTTCGGCTGTATCGAAAAAAGTAACGCCTTGTTCGTAGGCTTCTCTGATTAATTTTATCGCAGAAGTTTTGTCAGTAGCTGGGCCATAGCCAAAACTTAGTCCCATACAACCCATTCCAAGGGCTGATACTTCTAAACCACTATTTCCTAATGTTCTCTTTTTCATTGTTTTAGTGTTTTTTATTTAAAATGTTGTCGCTACTGATTTTAGAATAATCCATTTACTTTCTCGTTTCTCCAGTTGCATAGTTTGTTGCAAACGCCAAGTATTTCTTGAACCCCAAATACGAGCATCCAATAGATTTTGACCTATAAAAATGGCTTTGTTCTCTTCTATTTTTACCGTAGTTTTTACTTCTTTGTACGAATAATATTTCATGCTTTCACTTTCAATCTCCGAAAGCCATTCCTTTCTTGATTGAACATATCCTGTGATATGTGTAAGGGTAAAATCAGCATCTAAAATCTTGTTCAGTTCTCCCAAATCCCTATTAATCATTGATAGCGTAAGATGGCGAGCTACTTCCAGTATTTGTGATTTATCCGTTTCTAATTCCATTACATTTTTGGGTTTTGACTGTGTTTGTGAACAAGCAGTCGTGATAGTTGAAATGAATGATAGAGACAATACTTTTATGAACAAATTCATACTTTCCTTACTTTTCTAAAACCGTAGCGTGCATAGCTAATACTGTCCACGGTTTTTTACTGCTTGGTCTGGTAAATACCTCAATATAAGAAAGTGGTAAAGTGATTTTATTGCCCGAAACAGTTACCGTAAATTTTCCTTTTCCTACAACAGTAGCCGTATTATTGACAACTGTAGCTACACTTTCAGAAATATCAATGCTATTGTGAATAAAATTGCTACTACGAAGCACAGCAATGTATTGCTTTTTGTATTGGCTACTTCCGTCACCACCAACGACGACGAATTTATCATCAAATACTTTTTCGAGCGAATCTATTTGGTTGCTTACTTCCCAAGTAAAGATTTTTTCAGAAAGCTTAAGCATATCCTTTTCAGCAGTTGTTTGCGAAAACGAATGAAAACCAATTAAAAGGCATAAGATTAAAAGAGCTTGTTTCACGGTAAAATTATGGTTTAAAATATGATACATTATTCAGACATTGAAAGTAAGCCTTCGTTTAACCTTGCTCCTTGAATTTGGATAGTAGCTAATTGCTCATCAATATAACGAAGGTCGGAAGTTGTTAATTCTAAGTCGATTGACTTGATATTATCATCAATATATTCGATTTTATCCATACCCGGAATTGGTACAATCCAAGGTTTTTGAGCTAATAACCACCCCAAAGCTATCTGAACTGGCGTAGCATTTTTTTCTTTGGCAAGAGTGCGGAGCATTTCTACCAATGGCATATTGGCTTTAATCGCTTCTTGAGTAAACCTTGGGAAAACGGCTCTCAAATCGGTAGCACTGTCAAACTTCGTATTGGTGTCAATTGTTCCAGTCAGAAAACCTGTACCTAATGGCCCCCAAGGCACAAATCCAATGCCTAATTCTTCGCATATTGGCAATACTTCTAATTCTGGCTCTCTTGTCCAGATAGAATATTGGTTTTGTACTGCCGCTACTGGGTGTACTGCATGTGCTTTTCTAATCGTCGAAGCACCTGCTTCCGAAAGCCCATAGTGGCGGATTTTCCCTTCTTGAATCAATTCTTTAAGCGTTCCTGCTACCTCTTCAATCGGAATGCTGGGGTCAACTCGGTGCTGATAGAATAAATCAAGATAATCCGTTTTCAAGCTTTTTAAAGAAGCCTCTGCCACTGCTCTAATATTTTCTGGACGACTATCTACGCCTGTAATTGCTCCATTTTCTAATTTAAAACCGAATTTTGTAGCAATAATTACGTCTTTTCTAAAAGGTACTAAAGCTTCGCCTAACAACTTTTCATTCACATAAGGCCCGTAAGCTTCGGCTGTATCAAAAAAGGTAATTCCTCGTTCAACGGCTGTTCTTATTACTTTAATGGCTTCTTTTTCTTCAACCGCAATACCTGTCCCAAAACTTAAATTCATAACGCCCATTCCAAGAGCTGATACTTCTAATCCACTATTTCCTAATGTTCTCTTTTTCATGTTAGATTTGTAATGATTGATAGATGATGTCATGTTCAAAACCTGAATGACGATGCAAATTTCTTCCTTAAATATTTCCAAAAAGTATATAGATTACAGATGTTAGTACCATCATTACTGATTAAAGTATTGGCGTAAATTTTATCAGTAATCTTCGTGCTATATTTACATCAATAGGTTAAAATTTAAGGATATGGAGCATATTATAAAGCTTGAAAAAATTTCTCAGTACCTTAATTTTTATAATTGCTCAGTAATGGCATTGAAAATTAATTGAGCGATTAAGTATTCATGTACTGCACTGATATAATTGCGTTCTGCGGTACTCATAGATAATTCTGTATTCAATAGCGTATCGTAACTAAGATTTCCCAATTGCAACTGCTGCTTTTGGTTATCATAAACTTTCTGAGCAAATCCATAGTTTTCTTGTGTTCGCTGCAATCGTTGGTAGGCATTATTCAATGTCGTTAGTGATTTGTTGATTTCAAAAGATACATTCGCCTTTTCTTGCTGTATTCGGAAACTGAGTTGTGAATTTCTCAATGAAAGTTTCTTAATGCTACTCGTATTTGTAAACTGTTTCGTAATTGGTAAGGCAATCTGTAAGCCAACGTAACTGTATGGCGACCACCATTTTCCATCTGTATAATTGTAATTGAAAGCCATATTCAAGTATTGTTGCGAGTAATTTCCAATCAAATTAACCACAGGCAAAACACTTTGTTGCTGCTTTTTTTCTTGTAGCAAAAGACCTTGTTTTTCTAAGCTCAATTGTCGGAACTTGCTTAAATTGTCAAGAATAGCAGAATCTTTTGAAGCTATTATTTCCTTTGATGGCACTGCTAAAGAATCGGACAAGATGATTTTTGTAGAAGCAGGAATATTCATTTGATAGCAAAGGTTAGCCAGACCCAGCTCGTACTCATGTTGGCTTATAAATCGTTGTTCTTGAATGTTTTTATAATCTAATTTTACTCTTAAATAATCATTCTCTACGACTACACCATTCGTATATTTTCCCTCCATCAAATCAACGTATTCCTGCAATCTTTGCTCTTGAAAAACAGCAATTTGTTGTTGAAGCTTACGAAGCAATACATTTAGATAAGCTTCTGTAATTTGCT
>JACCDR012116073.1_pt1 | contig 19493 bp, 18 predicted proteins | sample 7446431 | NCBI WGS metagenome assembly JACCDR01 (sample SAMN15323443, study PRJNA562643) | freshwater metagenome | isolation source: river surface water | place: USA:Blue River Watershed | collected 2017-08-17 | reverse complement strand
GGTAATTACCGCCCACCGACAGAAAAAAAGGGCTTAAAAATTTTTCAACTACATGTTAGTATTACAATAACAACATTAAGATGTCCAAATATATGCTCCTAAAAAAAATAACTCAACAATATCATATCCCTAATGAGATATACGATTTAATAGCAGACTATGTTACTAAAATCACTATTGAGAGTAAAATACTAAAAGATAGATGTGATATTATATCTCACAGTCTAGGAGTACACCATGATAAAGCCATAAAATATATAGATATCGTGAGTGTGACTAACATAGATTACCCATTCTATTTAATAATTACCGAGGGGTTTCGCTCGTTTGGATTGCTTAAGGCGATTAGTAAGACATATCGTAACATAGCATTAGCGTTTGTTGTGTTCCCATTCTTGCTAGAAACATATGATGGTAAAGAAGATGAAGAAGATGAAGAGGATGAAGAGGATGAAGAGGGTGAAGAGGATGAAGAGGATGAAGAGGATGAAGAGGATGAAGAGGATGAAGAGGATGAAGAGGATGAAGAGGATGAAGAATAGGTTTACATTATTGTAAGAAACTACTAAGAGATTTTATGAATAATATATAACATTATTAACGTTATATATTAAAAGTTTATTTTCTATTGTAATAGTATATAATGAATCCCCCATTTTATTCATATGACCAGATTAAGAAAGAGATAGAGGCTGACTTAGCTTCGCCGAATATAACATTAGGTTTTAAGAGGATTATGCTTAATTGGCAACCTGGATATACTGAAAGTATACATGAGATAACTAAGTTCTTGTATGAGGCCGAAGATGAAGATGACATTAAGATAATCGGGCATAGATTAAATAAAATAGGTGGCATGGACGCCATGCAGGCAGTCTATTATATACTATATCATTACTCGCCATTAAGAGAACTTAGACGTGAATATAATAATCTTTTTAATAAAAAGCGCAAACAATTGGCATTTGATGATGTGAGAAACACAACAGAGGATGAATTATATTTACATGGGCTCGACGATAGAGCTTTTGCCACTGTGGCAATAAATAGATTGTGGAATGGTATTGGTCGCTGGGTATGGTAGTATATTATATCTATTAGACATAATATATTATGATTTATCTATTGATTCTTTTAGCGGTGGATTGTTATCATAAGAGCAGTTAGAGTGAAAATGTCCACTTTGATGACTTTGCCAAAAGTTAAACAATAAAGTAGCAGCCGACAATGAGATCAACACTATTGAAGCAGTTCCTGGATCCATATATAATAGTATATATTTTTTTCTATGCTATATTAATGAGTGAGATACAGGCTATACTATTTAATAAATTTAACTATTCGGCCGATATGGCGCGTTCATGGTTAAATAACCACAACTATAACCCAATAAAAAGAGTACATGTTACTCATAATTATCTAAGATACAGAATAAATGAGCCAGAAAAGTATAAGAGCTTTAGAATTACTAAAGAATCAGATGGGATAAGATTTATAATTGGATTTTTTTAATGTAATATTTTCGCGTAATTGTACTTAAAATAAAAAAAATATTATATAGTAATATTATATTGCTATTATAATAATGAACTCTAAGCAAATAGCTGCAAACATTAGATGGTATGGCATACCTAATCCTACCCAACAACAAAAAGTACAGATAAGAGCTGCTAGACAAGCTTATGCTGCTGAAACTAACACCAGTCAAAGGACTATAGGGCTCAAGCCTGGTACAGCTAGATTGGATAGAGTAAAACAAATCCGCATGATAAATAACCCTCCGCCAGCTCCAATCGTAGTACCTCAGCCAGTTGCAACTACATCTATAAGAGAAGAAATACCAAGAGTTAGAGCAAGAATATTGCCACCACCTCAACCAAAACCTATAAAAGCACCTACACCTATACCAAGGGTTAGCCAAGCCACAGCTCCTTCAATCTTTGAAGCTGAACTAAAAAGAGCAAGAAAACAGATTAGACAGAGCTCATCATTAAGCGTAGCTCCTACCACCCCATCCCCAACCCAACCTCCCATTAAATCATCTATACCTAAACCATCACCAAAACCAACACCAAAGCCATTACCATCACCAAAACCAACACCAAAACCTTTACCAAAGCCAAGGCCATCGACAGCAGTCTGGTCTGAATTAAAAAGCAAAGATAAATATTTAGGCTTCAATTCAAGGGTATATAATCTTCATAATGTGAATGGGTTGCAAAGTTACTATACTATGTTTCGCGAGCTAAGTAATAAAAGTAAGACTTCATATCTATATGTTAGGTATTTCAACCCTGAGGAGGGTATCTATGAGTATAGGACTATAACACCAGACAAATTACAGTCATACATGACATTCGATAGCTATTTCAATAGAACATCAGCAGCAGATTGGGGTTCAGATCCAATTTCTAATGATTGGGAATTTGACCCAAAATATATGAGAATGGTTTGGTATGATATGATAGGTCAAGGGGGTAATCCAAGTACTATATTTGCTAAGATTGATAAAAAGACTACGCGTGATCCTAATGCTGGCTGTCTATGGAATGCTGTTTTCAGTCAGATAGAGCCTCATGCTGATTGTCCAATTCCAAAGGATATCGAAGATGCCGAAGAGATGGAAAATTTATTGATTGAACACTACGACTGTGGTTTGAGAGTATATTCAGACTCAATAACATATCCATTAAGAGAAGATATTGATTTTAATATGTTAACAGTAAATGGAAATAAATTATATGTTGGGCTTATTCCAACCATAAGCCTAAATATATTCAAGGATAATGATCCTAATTATGATAACTATGTAGAGATAGTTTATTATAGCCAACACTATATCAGATATTCTGGCATTAAAAATGGTTTATTTGGTCTTAGTGTTAAATTCGATGTGATACATATAACTGGCGCTGTAAATAGGGAAGCCATGGAGTTCAAAGGGTTGAAGTATAATGGTCATACATTTGAGGAAGAAGAGATATTAGAAGATTATACTAAACCTGGATATGATGAATGGGAGGCAGAAGAGTCTGATAGTGAAGAAGAAGGACAGCAGGAAAGTGTGGAAGAAGAAGGGCAGCAGGAAAGTGTGGAAGAAGATAAACCTATGAGTATACCTGATGTGGTCATAAAGAGAATCTATTCTGGTAAAAGGTCAAAGAAACACAAGAAGAAAATAGTGTCAAAGCCTAAGAAACTTGATAAGGGTTATGTTAAGCATGAGAGAAGTAAGGTATTGAAAAATTGTAATCAGAAATGGAAGGATGTGACTACAACTATGGTTACCTTCGATGTTGAAACCATCTATGACGAAAAAGAGCATGGATTATTAAAACTCTATTCTATTAGTTGGGTCTATGAGAATGATGCCTATTTCTGTATGGGTAGCAACTGTGTGTCAGAGTTTATTGATTTCCTTATTTCAAAACAGGAGAATAAGAAATTTTGTTTACTTGGATATAACTCATCACGTTTCGATAATATATTCCTCATCCCAGAATTACTAAAAAGAGATCTATTAGATAATGTCTTCTATCAGAATAACTCAGTACTAAATATTAAATGGGGAGGCCGACATACTGTCCATGATATATGCCGCTTTGCGAATTGTTCATTAGCAACTGCATGTGAGAGCTACAAGACAAAACATCGTAAAGTTGGTGGTTTTAGCCACGCTGAAGTACAAAGGTATTTTAATGAACATGGAGATCTTGATTCGCTATTCCATGAAATAAAAGATTGTCCATTAGCTGGTAGACAAACCTCGTTTAGAATAGCGGAAAATATTGATTCTGAACATGGGGACAATTTAGATGTTTATCTATCTAAATTCTTAGACACTAGTGAGGAAATAGAAAAGTGTATCTCAGATAATATATTAGAGAAAGGTTGTGGCTGCGCACAATATAGAAAATTAGTCATATATAATGCCTTTGACGTGATAAGTACATTAGAGATATATACTAAGATTTCCAAGGTATGTTCAGGAATCAGTGGGATTAATAAGGAGTTATATGAATATAAGACCATGGGTAGTATGATATATGGCTTATTTAGTGATAGTGTAAAGGATAACAATATTGAATTACCAAAATTGAGTTTCAATGATTATAATAGAGTTAGAAATGGTTTATTCGCTGGGAGGACTCAATGTTACTATGGAGCAGCTGCAGATATGACCCAAAAGAATAAATATCGTATGTTGGATGTGAAAAGTCTTTACCCATATGTTGCTCTCAACCGTAAGTATCCATGTGGTAAAATTGGTATAATGCCGTACAATAAATGTATGAGGTTAGGATTAATTGGGTTCTATAGATGTATCGTCAATCAAGAGGGGATGAAGTGCAATGTCATACCATTAAGGTCAGAAGGCAGACCATTAGATTGGACCTATAAGGGCGATATAAAGGCTTTTATTAGCACAGTGGATATCAAATGTATACTAGACTATGGCGGTAAGGTAGAAATTTGTAAAGATGAAGAAAGTGGACGCGATGACGGTATAGTATTTTCAGAAACTGTTGATGGTAAGAAACTATTTGAAAGTTTAGAGTATTTCAAAGGGGTAAAAGATACTGAAGATATAATAGCAAACATTGTTAAGAAATACTCTGGTAATGATTGTGAAAAAATACTAGAAATAGCTACTGAAATGAAGGTTGATCATATAATTGAGCCATTAGTACGTCATGGCGTATCAATAAAACCAAACCCAGCTCTACGTAATATGGCAAAACTATTCTTGAATTCTTTGACTGGTAAAGTGGTTGAGTCACTACATATTGATGCGACTGAACTTGTTAAGAACCAAAAAGACATGGAGAAGATAATAAAGAAAGCTGATGGCATGCATACTCTCCATCCATCAACTCTTTTCACTAAATCAATGGGAGTAGTATCATACAAGAAACGCGTGAAGGAAGTTTTCGATCGAGATAATAGGCCAATTTATTTAGGCTGTCTAATCTATGCCTACGCAAGGGATCATATGTATAGAGAGATCTTACATGATTATGATGTGATTTATCAGGATACTGATAGTGCTTTGATTTCATATGATGAGTATGTCAGGTTCAAGCAAAATAAACCCAACTCTCTGGGCGGTGAGTTTGGTCAATTTGAGCTAGAAGCTGGCAGCGAGTTTTTTGATTCATTTGTAACTATTGCTCCAAAAAATTACTTCATATTTGGTAATGATCCTAAGACTGGAGAGCGTAAGCTCTATAAAAAAGGATTCAAGGGTGTGAACCTAATGAATGATAAATTTATTCGTGACATTGAGGCCCCGGAATTGAAAGAATATGTGAATAGATATGTACATAGAAATGATACAGTATCATATAATATTATCAACCCATTTGAGCTTTATCACTTCAGACCAGATTTAGTAAAAACTGTGTATAATGATATAGATGGATTTCTTGCCTCAATCAGAGAGAAGGGTTATGCCGATGTGCTTACCTCATCACTAAATAAATCAATGAGAAGTGGTAGTGATGGAAAAGTTCAAGCAGGAGGCATCTATCAGCGTTTTTTACTAAAGACAATACTAAGCGACGATATTACAGATTTAGAATAAAATATAACTTAAATAATAATCTCTACTAGTAGTATAATAATAATGGCAGATAATATAGATATAGTACAAGTTGAAACTAGTGATAGTGATAGCCAAGGCTCACCAGTAAAACAGAAGTGCGCATATGGAACATGCCAGGTTATGACAAAATACCCTGAGGGCTTTTGTGGACGTCATAGATATAGAGTATTAACTTGTGTAACATGTGATGCTATAAAAAAGAATGGAGAAAGATGTGGTCTACTTTGCCAAGAAGGTTTTCCCAAGAATCTATGTAAAGTCCATAAGCAAAATATCACACCAAATAAATGTCAATATTTAGGACAAAAGATAGGTCTTTGTAATAAACCATGTAAGGGTGTCTATTGTGGAGTACATAATCCTAAGATGATAGAACTAAGAAGAAAGACATGCTTGGAACATGTAAGAAAAGAGAGAAGCAAGTTGAAAGAGATAACAGCAAAATATGATGAGCTATTGAATAATAAGCCAATAGTAGATCAGACACAGATATAGACTTCAAATTTAATACATATCATATCGGGGGTATCACTCCTGATATGATTCACATGATGTAGTATCACATAGGATATCTACATTAGATATTTTTCATATATCTTTCTATGCTGAGATTTGTCGATCATTTTTTTATTGAACAGTATATCAGCTATTTCAGATAACTCAGCCGTCAATAGTGGGTTACTATTCCCAGCTTCTATTGTGCCAGTTAAGAGCGCAAGGCGCTCAACCAATTCATTTGGGTCAGTAATAATCTTTACTATTTTCCCAGTTATATCATCACGGGCTGGTAAGACCCCCTTAGATATGATATCTTTTTTGGTTCCACGTCCTTTGATATTCATAGGATTAAACCCCGCTAACTTGCTCACCGTTTTGAATGTATCAACACTTAGAGGACTATACATTCGTTTTTTATTGAATCTCTTGGTTATCAAATCTATGAAGTCTTGATCTACATTTTGTCTATATGTTGGGTGCTCGGCAATTGGTAACTCAACGCCAAATTGCTCTGATAGCTTACTCCCACGCCCTGACTTCTTAAATTTATGGACTTGTAAAATACCAAAGCCTAGCTTCTGTGGGTTAATCCATACATTGCCAAATAGACCATTAGCTAGCATCTTTCCAAAAGATTGCTCATCTCTGGTATCGAATATACCTGTACCTTTTATTTTTGGTTTTCCATGTTCATCTAGTATTAGGTTCCCTTTCTTGTCCCGATCAAACTCAAGTTTCGATTGCTGTTCCGGTGTATAGCCTTTTATTATTGGATTACTATTTCCATCTAGTATTAGGTTCCCTTTCTTGTCCCGTTCATACTCTACTATTGGAGGTTGCTGTGCTGGTGTTTTACCCTTCTTGCCTTTTTTACCAGCCTGAGCAACAGCTGTTGGCTTGCCAGTAGCCAAAGCTAGCTTTTCTGCCTCTGCTACGCTTATAGGTGGGGATACTGGTGATGGTGATGGTGATGGTGATGCCACTGATAAAGATGAAGCATTATTCACTGGTACTGGTGAAGCTCTAGCCGTGGGTGCGCTGGCGATAGCACTACTCACTGTTTTTCTAAGATCTTTAGGATTAACTAGCTTTCCAATTTCTGGATTATTTGCAGAAGATAATACAAATATTTTTTTACCTTTGAAGTCAAACTCATTTGTCCTTCCATCTATAAACATGCTCTTAGTATTTCTTGTTATCTTCGTATTAAAATATGGGCGTATGAGTTGTAGCTCATTTGGGGGGATTTCATACGTCTTGTTTTCTTTTACTAGCTCCTCCTGGGACTTTAACAATAAATTTCTTAATCCCTCTGATACTGATATTCCATCTCGTGGTATATTAGGATCTATACCTCCTCTAGTATCATATATTATTAATTTTGGTGGGTTATCCATCAAGGCAGTAATATTTACATAGCCTGTGGCGGCCTCACCTATTTGTTTATAAGCCGCATCAACATTACCAGTGGGTGCATAACTAGTTGGCAGTAGATCTATATAATTATTAGCTTTTGTTGGTAACCGCTGCCATTCATCAATGACAGGTTTAGGAGAAGCAATACTAGTAAGTTTTTGTTCAGTGATAGTACTTTTTTCTAAATCCTCAGATGTAGCCTGTGATATCTTTATCTCACGGGCAATTTGCTCTGGTAGATATGTCATTATTCCAGACAGACCTTCAGGAATCTCATCTAACTTATTCGCAAGTACGGCATTACCCATCTTCAATTCACCGATGCTTGCATCAATTTTCGCGAGCGCATCTAACACTCGCTTATCATCTGGGAATAGACTTTCATATAACCTATTTAGTATTGGTGGGTTATATGGCAGCCCATTATATCGCTTGAAGGCTGGGAGAAGTGTTTTTTTAATGAGTGATATCTCAAATTTAGACAATGGTGGACCAGTTAGGGCGTTTTGACTCTCATTTTCTAATTCTTTGAAAAACCCATCTATCATATCATCATTGATGGTTTCACCTTGGTAAATACCATTAGGCATTTCCATTTTCTTATCCACATTTCCTTTGTCGAGCTTACCCTTCGCTATTTCCTCATTCAGTTCTATTAGATTATTATTCAAGTTAGTTGTGTCGCCTTTTATTCCAGCAATATTATCACTAACTACATTCAATCTTCGCAAGGTATTGGCTGCCAGCTCAGCTATATTTAGTTCTGGGGGAACCCCTGGGGTGGCTATAGGATCAATATATGCTGGGTTTGGTGCTATAAGCGCCTGATTTGTTACATTAATATTTTGTAATATACCATCCATTAGTTCACTCAACCTTATGATCTTTTTACCATCCGCGCTCATAAGGTCATTAGGCCCTGCCATTTGGTCAGTTTGTAATCCTAACATTGAAACCAAAGGCTTGTATTGTTTTTCTAATTCACTCACCTTTTCACTTTCTCCAATCTTTTCCTCGATTACCTTATTCTGTAGTGCTTTCTTAATGTTACTCGCTTGATTGTACATCTCACTAAGTTCATCAATACTTTTTTTTCGAAAGGCCTTTTTACTATATTATTTCATCTGAAAAAAAAAATAACTATATATATAGGAACCAAACGAGATCTGAGCTATGGAAATTCGAAATTATGACGACATCACAAAAAATATGGAGATAGATAAACTTCCAGACCCCATCAATCTAAACCCGTTTGCGCCAAGACATCCATTTAGGTTGCTCATCATTGGCCCATCTGGGCAAGGTAAGACCAATGTATTATTGAACCTTTTGACAGAGTACATCTATTATGATCATCTATACCTATATGCCAAAACAGCTGACAGTGAAGATAAGTACATATGGTTGAATGATTATCTAAAAAATGTAGAAGCTGAAGCAAAGGAAAGAGCATTACAAATGAATATGAATGATGGGGCAACTACCAATGATAGCAAATCATCAATAAAAATAGTCCAAGCGTGGGAGACAACTATTGATAATTTGGTTAATGTAGATGATCTAGATCCAAATAAACAGAACCTCATAGTCTTTGATGATATGACATTAGAAGGGCGCAAAGCGCATGATAAAATCAGTGAACACTTTATCCGTGGAAGGAAGATGAATTGTTCATATATCTACATCGGACATTCATTTTTCTTACTACCAAAAATAATAAGAATTAACATATCAGATGTAATCTTGTTTCCACCAGAGAACAAGCGAGAGATCCAAGAACTGGCAAAGACATATGCCTCAAGAATAGAATTCAAGGAATTCCAAAAGCTATTGAATGAGACCCGTCAACCTTCCAATAAAGATGGGCATGACTTCATATATATTGATACTCGTGCAAGAGATATCCACATGTGGATCAGGCAAGGATTTGAAAATCTGTATGTGGCTGAAGGCTTCTAATAATATAGCCCATAATATGGGATATATTATAATTTTTATTCTCAACTATTGGTATAAATGGCTTCTTACTATTGGACAACATTTGGAACAGCTATATCACCTGAGACCGAAGGCGCAACTGGCCCCATAGGCCCAATAGGACCCATTGGTGCTGTTGGACCTACTGGAGCAATAGGGGCAACAGGGGTAACTGGCCCAACTGGGGCAAGTGGCATAAATGGCGATACTGGAGCCACAGGTGCCACAGGGCTTCAAGGTATTCAAGGGGATACTGGACCCACTGGAAGTCAAGGTCCTACAGGCCCCGCAGGGGCATATAATCAATCTCTCAATACTACTGACTCTGTATCATTCAATTCTTTGGTGGTCAATTCTAAAAATGTCCCACTTGGGGATGGTATCATCATAGATGGACCAAATACTGGATTTGCTAATGGATTATTGATAAAAGAAGTAGGTACTCCTAAACTATCATTCCAAATTAATCCTACAACTCAAGAGGCTTACATAGGGACTGGACCTAATGTTCCCTTCAAAATCGTAGTAAATGGAACAGAAAGATTAAAAATACCAATAAATGGTATTATTAATAATAATGCTGGTACAAATTTATTAACATTAAATGGTCCAATTCTGGAATATAGAACAGTAGCAAGCTTACCAACTAATACTGGTCCTACTGGGCCTATAGGCCCTACTGGACCTACCGGGCAAATAGGACAAACAGGTCCACAAGGCATACAAGGAGATACTGGACCAACAGGATCACAAGGAATTCAAGGTATACAGGGAGACACTGGACCAACTGGCCCAGCCCCAGATACTTCAACCTATGTTACTATTACTGGCGGTCAGACTTTAGTCAATAAAACCATGGCACTTGAGACAAACACACTGAGATACAATACCGAGAACTTGGTCAGCATTTTCTCAAAAATCTATAACATTAGTCATCTCAATATTCTTAACACAACAATCAATAATACCGCACTAACAATATCAGCTGCAGGGGTCTATGTTAATTTATTGGGGGCTACTACATGGACACAACAAGGCCCAGCATCAACAGATTGGACATTTAATCCATTAGATGGGGCAATAACATATACGGGGGCAACAACAAAGACCTTTATAGTTCAGTACCAATTATCACTCTTTGCAAGTGGGAATTTGGGAGTTGCGGCGGCCATCCATGATGGAACTGCTATCATTCCCGGAAGTCAATCATATGGGCATTCTCATGGGGCTGCAAATCAGGGGCATTCTACATGCTCTAAAACTTTTTTTGATACTTTGGCAACAAATGACAAGATCCAATTACGTCTGACTAATTTATCATCAACAGCAAATGTCACACCCACTTTTTATAGTGTATCATTGGTCCAGCTTCCAATATAAGGAATTATTTTTTTCTCTACCTATAATATATGTCGAATCAAGCCTACAAAGATTATCTAGCTACAAAGAAGACTGAGAACTCGTCCAAGATTACTACCAACAATGATATCATCTCTGGGATTAACTCAGCCATCTCAGATCTCAATAGTCAGGTCACCAGTTACAATGCCCAAATTAGCTCACTCCAAAGTGCTAACTCATCCCTAACGGCTGAGAATGTAACACTGGATGAGATCATAGCATTATTATAAATTTGATGTTAATGTTTCAATAGAAGTATTAACATTATGCTTCAATTATATTGTCACTAGTTTCACATATAATATATTTGAGTAGATCCTCTTTAGAAGAATAGATGAACCCAATCTTCCTTCTAACTACTTCAACACTAGATGTTTCATTTCTATAGATAGTATCAAATGTATCTAATCTATTTTGGGCTTTGATGGCATCAATATCGGCAAGGATATGATCGCGTGCGACAGATTTAGTGGCATACTGCCCAAGGATCTCAATCTTCTGCGTATCTAGGTGGTTCTTAATTACTGTGTAATTCATTATATAATATAGCCTAAGATTTTTTTTCTACTATATTATATATAATCATGTTCTGTGTAAAGTGTAAAAAGTCGACAGAAACAGTACCAGACAGTGAGAGGGTTATTACTACTAAAAATGGTAAAAACTTACTAAAGGCTGCATGCGCAGTATGTGGTACAACTAAAAATAGGTTTCTGCCAAATTCATATAATGGCCCGCGCGAAGGCGCTGGGATATGGGATTTTATTATTGGCCACCCTAATTTGGTAAATACTGTTGTCGGGCTTGCTCAAGCTGCGCCTGCTATTGGAGCTATGGCCTATGGAGCCAAAAAACTCTATGATAGTAGAACTGCTAAATCTTCATAACTAAAGGATTTTATTAAAATTTTTTAGTTAGATACCATACTTTATTTTAGTCTTCATGATGAGTGACACAAGCGCGGCATTTGCCCTCTGTAGATTTGATTTACTATTTCTGTATACCTCATCAGCCACCTCTTTTAATTCCATATCAGCAATATTTCTGTTAGCCATATCATTGTATAGAGTGTAAGCAATATCATGCTTCATTGCCCCTTCATCTAATTTATTAATTGGTGGGGTATAGATTTTTTGGATATTCCCATATTCATCTAGCTTCACTCTTTTATCGAGTTTAGTCCCAGGACCAACAAAGTTCACACGCCTTATTCTCCCATCATCACCTTGGTCGATTAAATGGGCCTCGAATGGTAGATTGTTGATGAAACTATTAAGATTGAATGAATCTAAGAAACCACCTAATCTACCACCATGTACTCGCTTCACATTCGTCCCAAATTTATCAATCATGGACTCATTAGTTTCGCTAGGTTTTTGAGTAAAGTCCATTATGACATCATATGGCGATCTACCATTGGTTCTTTCTAATATGTAGTACATACAATACCAACCGCATAACTCTGATAGAATGTCCTGAAGCTGGCGATTATTATATAGAATTACTTTTCCAGATTCTCTCATATACTTTTCTACTTCAGGGATGGGCACCATTCCAAATGGATCAAAATATTCAATGGTCTCACTGTCTGGCGAATCATATAGCCCAATCCAATGAATACCTTGTCCACTTTGTTTATCAGTATTGATAATCATGCTACCTGATGAATATCTTGGTAAATTGTCACGCATGAACCATCCAATAAAATGTGGAACTTTAGACATATATTTCTCTATCTGATCACTATACAATTCTCCTGAATCTGACTTAATATGGGTCATTAATTGAGTCTCACCATCCCAGATCCCCTCGCCGTTGGCTGCCCGTACTGGAATAGCCCGTTTCCCTGGAATCCTTGGCTCACGCCCATCCCATATGAGGGGGGAAACTGGTGCGCGCCTCCGTGAAAAACCTTCAAGTCTGCCTGTTGAATTGGTTTCTTATAATTAATTGGGTGCTTACCTTTGTAGGCAGGAGATGGGTAATTGACACCTTTTCCAACAACTGAGGCATTTTGTATATATGACTCTCCAAAGCCTTCACCAGTTACATGTTTTAATAATTTAGTGGCGCCATATGAGGCTGCACCAGATAATGCGCCTGTAGCTAGTGCCCCTAAAGCTCCTAGCAATATAGGGAGAAACCCACCTGAAACTATATGCTTTAGTTGGGGGAGACTGAGATTTAATATATACCCACTTCCATCTTTGTATGATTTATTGATATGCTTAATTTGGGTATCTGTTAATGGTAATGAGTCTGGGCCTTGTAGGCTTGCATGAGATAATTTCAAACTAACTGGTGTACCACTTTTTACTGCCCGATGGAGCTTTGTTTTCTGTCCATCGGTTAACTTAACTCCATGTGTCTTGTACGCACTTGCCATTTACTATATTATACATTGGGAAATTATTCTAACAAAAAAAAATTTCTCACCATGATTATTATGATACTATGTTTCTAAGAAGCATATCAGCCCGCTTATTGAGAGCATTGCTTATATGTGGTAATTTTGCTATTCCAGACCCTCTTGTTCGAGTCATACTAGGAGGTATAGCTGGCATCTTTCTTCCATATCCAACTGGATCAATACCTAGATTTTCAAATCCCTTATTTAATTCTCTGCTGCGAGCCTCTGTCACATTTATATTGGCAGTTTGAGCCATCAACTGATTTTTAATTGGGATGACTTCTCTATCAATAGCTGTGACACCTGTTGGCTGTTCACTGGCCACAGGTTGGGCCAATTGATTGAATGGTGATATTGCCAGTAGTTTCTTTAATGTCTCATTCATAGGGGTATTTAGATTTAATTTATGCCCAAGAGTCTTACTCATTATTCTATTCCCCCGTTCTATACCCTTGATTAGCATGGTTGTACCTATACCTGATAATACGCCTGCGAGTAGTTTTTTCAAATGGCTTTTACCTAAAAAAGGTAATATAGCTGTACCAGCTTGAGTGGCTACTTGTAATGCCGGATGGATAAGCCCACCGGTGTAAACCTTTCTGTACATTTTGCGTCTATCTACTAACACCATTATATATAATTACTATACAAAATTATTTCCCAAAAGGGTCATTATATGTTTTATCAGACCTATTTATTCTCCTAATATGAAGGAGATATGTGACTGGCTCGCCTCTAAAATCAATTCTCCTGCCAAGCTGATCAGTTATATACATTCTTATTTTGGTAATTTGGGCAGGCTCATAAATTGGTAGATATATCATATTTTTGACTTCTATATCTATATTTGAGCCTGGTGGTGTTGTGGGGACAAAGGTCATTAAATAATCGCCAGTTATTCCATTTTTGTATGATGAGGCTATCAATGAACAGTGGATGACCAATGAGTTGATTGAATTATTGATATTTGCCAGATTTTCACCAGAGCCAGAGGCTGTAACTATTTGATTGAGCCAGCCCAATAGGACACATAGATTTGATGTGGTGAGATCCAATTGAAATGTAGGGAGAACTGTAATGTCCACCCGGAGTGTAGAGTAATTAGGGGCAATTATTATTGGGAATTCTCTCACCCCAGATACAATGATATAATCATTATTGATAATCATTTGATTCTGGATGAAAGTATTGATATCAGTTATTGTGTACTGCCCATCAGGGAATGTAATTAATGGGCGCCAGCCTGGCGTACCATATGTTGAATAATATCTCAATGTATTATTCCCAAGTGCTGTACTAATATTTGCCCAAGAATACCACAGATTGGCCTTGATTAATGCTAATTCATATTGACCATCTGACACGTTAATACCTCTATCGAAGCCAATGGTAAAGTCATCAGAGCTGTCCAAATTTTGAGAGCTTGAGTCGAGAGAAAGGAAGATCGACATTATTATCTATATTATTAATGTAGATAATATTCTGCAAGTTAAAATACTAGGTTTATCTATAATTTGATTGCCATGCGGCTATTTATTCCTGAGAGGACCATCTCTCTCTGGTATTCAACATAGGTCCAGACAATGAATTGGCCTGCTGCATCACCTCCTAATACCCATCTAAATTCTAAATCTAGAGAAGTAATATTTACCCATATTTGTTCATCCTGGGCAGACATGTCAAATACCCACATTGGATAGAGATCTCTGAACTCATTATATGATATTGGTGCACCCTTGTCTGAATCTTTTTCAAAACCACAAATGCTGAGATACATGGCATAGACCCTTCCAAGGTCTTCATTGTTACGATTGGCTTCTGATGTAAATTGTGTTTGGTATTCATCCCTTGGATACTGTGTTCCTCCTACACGGATATGTGCTCTTATGACTCCACTACCAGCGGCATTCAATAGACTATCGAAAAGACGACCATTTTCTGTCTGAGAATTGAGTCTATTTGTTCTTTGGAAAAAGGCAACAATCCTTGTAGGACGATGGGCTGTTGATGTTATGCGGTATGATCCACTCGTAGCATTGGCATCAAATGGATTACTTTTGAATAGTTGACAACCATTCCAAGCCAAGACCTTATGTTCCCCTCCACTTAATTGTTTATCTAGTTCCAAGCCTACGCGAATAGTGGGCTTCAGAACTGGAACCCACCATGATATGTATTCAATTGATACATTACCAATGACTGGGGTACTTGGTGACCTTAAAATGATGTCACTTATTATCTGTTGCTTGTAGAGCCTGATAGTATGCTTCACTCCTCTGAAGACATGGTGATTACTTTCGAAGATTGGGAACAATTTCCAAAGAGGTAACATGAGGGTTAACTTCTTGGAATAATTGGCACCACTATAGAATTGAGAAAACTTACGTTTATTGAAACCTGAATTACTATAAGGTCTACCATTGATATAATTCTTCTCAACCTCGTCGACATATGCTATACCTACTGGGTCGCCATTAGCTGGTGTATACCCATCAATACAGCAATACTCAATTGGGGCATTGAGAGCGACAGTCTGTGGTACGAAGGCCTGCATAGCAGGATGCCCATTTATGGTAAACATAACTTCTCTACCTGTAACTGAATCTATCATGCGAAGATATGTTGATCTATTCACTATATCATCACCACCAATCTGTGCAAAATAAAAACCACCTGCTGCGACACCTAATATTGGAATATCAATACTGGCGATACCCTTTGTCACATAGTTGGCTCTTATGTTCACATCAGTTGGTGCATTGTTTGCACTTAATCCTGAGAAAGTATATGTGTCAGCATAAAATTTTATAAGATTACCATTAATCGAAAATGTGATAACATCATCATCTGCCACAGCAACTCCACCAAGCAAAAAACGTCCTCTGGCAGGCTTAGCAGGAACGCCAGCGGCACCATTCCCTCCAATTGCCCAATTAGCTGCGGCAGCAGCATTTGCTACAATTGCAACTGTAGGAGTTCTACCTGCAGCTGTTACATTTGTAAAAGTCAATTTATTAGTGGGTCCACCATACCCACGGTCTAGTATTAATCCTTGTTGCTCAAGGCTCTGTTCACATTCTTTTGAAGCACTACATAGATGTTTCACATGAGTCATCATGCCAACATAATCTAGATTTTCAACTGCCTGGTCATTCATATAATAGTATGCCTTATCAAAAAGGGAATAGCCTGAATTTTGCAGAGCAACATCTCCACTGGGGATAATAGCATTAGCTTGATCTCTAATAATACACTTCACTTGGATAAAAGACTCACTAGGGAGCAAAAATAGATCTAAGTCTTGATTTACTAATTCATATTGTGGTAACCCATTCACATTGACATTCTTCTCACGATACTCCACATATTCATATTCAGTTGTGGATCTATCCAAAAGAGGGGGTGTGAACACATCCCAATGTGGGTTAACTGTCTCAATAACTTCACTCATTCTGGCGTTCTATATTATATTATATGGAAAAAAAATACCATCAGAATTTAGCTAAATTAGCTAAATTATAATGGCCATTAAAAAAATATATAGTAATACTATATGACAACTGACGAGCACTTTAGATTGGCCAAAAATAAAGCGAAGCAGTATGGCATTAGCTTAGAAAGATCAACACATGTTGATAAAAAATATATGTTTGTTCACCCGCTACTAGATACTTATGTCCATTTTGGTGCGGCAGGTTATGAAGACTATCTCTCTCATAGAGATAAGGCACGAAGAGAGAGATATAGAAAACGGCATTCATATCTCCTTAACTCAAGGGGATACCCAGCCTATAAAGAAAAATATAGCCCGGCATGGGCTAGTTATAATATACTGTGGTGAGGTTTAAACTTCATCCCAATATTTTCCTTTGCTCCTATAAGATATGATAGCATCATTTATCATTTCTTCCATAATATTAACCCTATAAATATCACTCAAAGTGGCAAGCATTTTATAATATATATTCGTTTTACGTATAGCCATATAGTTATCCCTATAATGAGTATAATTAAAAGAAAAATATCCCTGTCTTAATAAATAATAAAATAGCTCTTCATGAGCCATTTCGAACTCAATGCTATCTATTTCCAATATATCTTCATTAGTGAATGGGTAGTTTGTTTTTATTAAAATATTCACATCAACCTCAAAAAATGTATTAATGAAGCTATCGCATCGCTCTTCATATGATCCGTCAATATGTATATCATTTTCTATCTGTTTGACTGGCTTTACGGCTTTTATTGATGGCACTTTGCCAGTATACCCCCTTCTATTGACATATTTCTTATATGGGATATCTATAGTAAAGCGATAGCCCAATCTCTTATATTCTCTAAAGAAAGTGTTCTTATCACGAATTAACTCATTTACTATAGTTAATAAATTAGCCAATATGGCATCATCTTGAAAACATAAATATAGTCTTTCTATACCTCTATAACTTATATCCATTCTTCCATTTATTAGCTTATTCTTAATAAACTCTGGGAGGCTACTATTTTTGATAATTTCAACCTCATCCTTTTTAAAATTAGGAGTGAAATTTTTATATACTGGTTCATATTTATCGGTTGCTACAACTATTGATTGGGGTTTGAATAATGGACCTAGATTATGTGGCTCTGAAAATGGTATACAGTCTTGTAGAAATTCCTGAGTGAGTAGATAGTCATAATCCATACATCCAATTTTTTTCAAAGCAACACATAGACCAACTAAATCATTAACTATCGACTGCCACTGTTTCATTGGTAATATTCTTTCATTAGTCTTTAGGATTTTTTTTATCCTTGATATATTATAACGCTTAACCACTGGATAATCATTTAATCTCATATCATAAAAACTTGTTGGAATTCTATTAAATTTTATGGAACAATATGTAGGATCATCACTATCACTACTAAACATACGATTAATATCCTGTATACAGATTAATGGAAAGCTTGCTAGCTTATTATAACCATGCTCATAAACGAATCTCTTCATTAATGGAGTCACTTCACTATTTATTTCTTTTGGTCTAATATATTTACCAAATGTAAAGCCGGCCTCTACCATTATATTTTCCCTACCCAACATACTGGCCACAGTATTGTACTGTGCGTCATATTTATTACGTCCTAATAAAGAACTATCCTTTTCTATCCAACCACATCCTATTTTAGAATAATAAGGATCAGATGCGCGACAATAGAAACTTTCCAATAAGCCCTCTTTGGTCCTGACACCGTAAAGTTCGCCATCATAGTTATTACCATATCCTACTAGACATTCACCTGGTTTGTATTTTAGCTCTTTGAAATAATCCCTTCCATTGTTCCAATAAGTAGTTGTAACATTATTAAGGACACATATGTGATTCCCATTATCTGCAAGTTTCGCTATATAATCATAAATTAAACCTCTTACATCTTTACAGATATTGTTATTTAGAGCAACTCTCATTACTTCAGCCATTGTACTCACCCCATGATAGATTGAAAAAGGATTTCTTCCATACTCTCTACCGACCTTATTACAATATTTAATAGCCATACTCAAATCTACTGAATATGGCAATATTTTTTTACTGGATACTACGTCACTTTCTACAATTGGCCCTTGATTAACAATGATCTCTTTTATGATGACGATCTCTGATGGATTTTCGATGATTGGTGCTTGACTAACTATTGGTGTGCTTTGAGTTGGATATTGAACAAAAGATGGATTTACCTTATATGTAGTGGTATTATGTGAAACATATACGTCACCTTCATGCTTATATAATGTGATCTGACCAGGCTCTTCAGTATTCTGATTCTCCTTTAGTCTTCTATTCTCTTCCACCAGTCCTTTGTTGATCTCCCTTAATCTAGCTATTTCAATAGCCTGTTTGATATTCTTGGCACGGAGTGACCTAACTCTTAAACTAATCATTTTTACTTGTCTGCTGAAGGACATCTTAATGTTGTTATTGTAATACTAACATGTAGTTGAAAAATTTTTAAGCCCTTTTTTTCTGTCGGTGGGCGGTAATTACCCTCCAGAAAAATTCTAGTGGTTATATCAGAATTGTTGTTAACCTTAATCTAGAACCCGCGCTTCGCTATTATATCGACACCGTATAATGAATTAACACTATGCTCACGCCTTTCGGAAGAAACACAATCTTATTTAACGCCAGTAGGTTAAATAAG
>JACCDR012100950.1_pt1 | contig 19494 bp, 25 predicted proteins | sample 7446431 | NCBI WGS metagenome assembly JACCDR01 (sample SAMN15323443, study PRJNA562643) | freshwater metagenome | isolation source: river surface water | place: USA:Blue River Watershed | collected 2017-08-17 | reverse complement strand
GTGAGTCAGCCGCGCCCTTCGGGCGCGGCTTTTATATTTGTTTTATTTCAGTATCGATAGACTCATTTGATGGAGAAGGATTTTGATAGGTGGAATTTTCAAAAGAAGAAAATTGATTCATACAGGGGAGATGTCCTATTTAAAGAAGGTGAAATCTGGTGGTGTTCGGTAGGACTTAATATCGGAGATGAATCTTATGGTAAGGGGCCTACATTCAGGAGACCTATTCTTGTTTTGAAGAAATTATCAAGAAACTTGTGTATAGGTATTCCTCTCAGTACTAAATTGAAGACTGGAACATGGTTTGCAACAATATCTATCACAGAAGGTTCTCGGACAATTCTCCTCTACCAGATAAGAGCATTTAGCGCTAAAAGATTTCAAAGAAGACTTGCTGTTCTCGATGAACAGGGTTTCAAGCATGTAAAACAAAAGCTCGAGCAACTGCTCGAGCTTTAATCATCACCGGAGTTTTGCTCCGGATCGGTGGGTTACCCCAAAAACATGTTTATTATATTTTAAATTTTTTCTCAGTCAAATAAACATAAACAACGATCCCTCTCCAAAAAAGAGAGGGATCTCGGAGGCCTAAGCCTATAATGACGCTAGTATACTATAGCCAAACTAACAGTCTATTGAAGAAAAACCCCTTCTCAAACGTATATACATATATGAACACAACAGAACAAAATTCAGGGCAGATGCCGCATAAAAAGCTCTACAGGAGCCGAACGAATAGAATGATTGGTGGCGTGTGTGCCGGAATCGGTGATTATTTTTCTGTCGACGCAACAGTAGTCCGCCTTATATGGCTTCTCATTGTCATATTTACAGGGTTCGCCCCAGGAGTCGTGGCATACCTCATTATGCTCCTCGTCGTACCGGAAGCGCCTGCGGCATAGAGTTGTGCCATAATAGTCCTTGTGAAATACCGTATATTCTCTAAATCAATAAAGGCCTGGGCGGCAATGCTTGCTGATATAGAGGCTGCACAAAAAAGCATCTATCTACAGATGTATATTTTTAGCGATGATAATGCAGGGCAAGATTTCTTTTCTGCTCTTGAAAAGGCATCAAAAAGGGGAGTGAGAGTGATTGTGATTCTTGATGTGGTGAGTCTCGATATCATTGCAGGAAACGTCTCGAGGCTCCGTGATGCAGGTGCTGAAGTACTCTATTCGAGCTTCTGGTTTCAGCGTATGCACCGCAAGATTCTCATTGTTGACGAGGCTATCGCTTATACTGGTGGCGTAAACATTGGGCGCAAGTTTACGCTCTGGCACGACCTCATGGTCCGAGTCACAGGGCATGTGATAGAGCCGATGCTTCGATCGTTTGCTCGCGTATACCGAGCTTCAGGTGGAGGGGATAAAGAGTTTATGAAGGGAATAAAAATCGAAGGTCGCAGACCTGGCGCTGTGCGGTTTCTCGATCACGGCATCGGCAGGAGGAGGAATATGTTTCGTCGCTATTACGAAGAGCGCATGGGCAAGGCACAGAAATCAATCGTTCTTGTAACACCGTACTTTTTTCCTCCACGCTGGTTTATCGCGCGTATGCATCAGGCGATTATTCGTGGTGTGCGTATCGACATTCTTTTACCTGCAAGCGCTGATCATCCGTTTGCAAATGGCGTCAATCGCTCATACGCCTCGTTCCTTACGGAACTCGGCGCCCACCTCTATTTCTCTCCAGATATGAACCACGCAAAAGCCATGCTCATCGACGACCACGAAGGAGTGATTGGTTCACAAAATCTTGATGTACTGTCGTTTAATATAAATCTCGAAGCGGGAGTTTTCTTTGATGATCCAAAGATGGTCGCCGATCTCAAACTCATCATCGAAGGATGGAAGAAAGAGGCGAGGCCTTTCGACGGTACAGGAGTGCGATTTAGGTGGTATGACATTCCGGTGGCTTTTTTGCTGAGGTTGTTTGGGTTTATACCGGTGTAGGTTTTCTTTGGAATTAAGAGGCCGAGTGAGAAATAGGTGTCGGAATTTAGCCTAGGGTGAATAATTTTAATAGCATCAGATTATGAACGGAGATCTAATATTAAAGAAAACAGAGATCTTTACAAAGAAAGCACTTAGTAATGAGGGTACTGGTCATGATTGGTGGCATATCGAAAGAGTGAGAAACAATGCTCGCCTAATTAACTCTAGAGAAAAGGCAGATAGTTTTGTTATAGAGCTTGCTGTGTTACTCCATGATGTTGGTGATCGCAAAGTTATAAAACAGGAAGAAGATGATTACTCTATAGCCGAGAACTTTTTGAAAAAACAAAAGGTGTCCGCCGAAGTAATCCAGCATGTGATGTTTATTATTCAGAACATGTCTTTTAGCAAGTCTCTTAACAGCAGGAAAGAAAATGTATCAAAGGAGTTTTGTATTGTGCAGGACGCAGATAGGCTCGATGCTATAGGTGCAATTGGAGTAGCTAGAGCTTTTGTGTATGGTGGAAGTAAAGGAAGGCCGATGTATGATCCGACAAAGAAAGCCCAGAAAATAAACACCACTAAAAATTATCGGAAACTGAATAGTTCAACCTTTCATCACTTTGAAGAGAAACTGCTTTTATTAAAGAACCTCATGAATACGAAGGCTGCAAAGGAAATCGCTGACAAGAGAAATGCCTTTATGGAAAAGTATCTAGAGCAATTTCTTGATGAGTGGAACGGTAAGAAGTAAAACTTTAGTCATTTAATTTCAGGATGACTTGTGTGTAGATTCTCGAGATGTTGTTCGCGTGAGATGTCAGTAGTCCGGCGCATGTGCGAGAGCTTGCTGAGTATAAAATGGATAATGTTCTCAGAGATTTTTGACTTGGTGTATTTTTGGATACATCCAACAATTTCCTCTGAGTGAACTAAATTCTCAATTGAAATAGACAGTTATAAATCTTATTAATACCTTAACTGAAAAGGAAGTAACACATTCTGAGGTTTAAAAGGATTGTTGAAACCACAATTAGCCTCTAAACGCCGGAATGTGCGCTTTTCAGGGTCTATAACTAAAGGTAATACATCTAGACCTCACCCAACCGTTCTCGTGCTCATCGGCGCCGTCATCCTTGGTCTCACCAGCACTCTCTACAAATCTCTTCAAAAGCTCGATTAAATAAAGCCCGATTCAATCGGGCTTTTGCCCGTCCGCTGTGCGAGCGGAGCTCATCAGCAGACATTGACAATACCTCAAAAATATGAGAACGTTTTTCGCAGTTCTGCACACGTGGTAAATCACCACACAACAATCAAATACACCTCAAATGCCCATGAAATCCAAGGACTCCTTCTGGTTTAAGCTCGGAAAAGATGTTTGCAATGTCTATGTCGGAAACGACGTGGTTGGCGAGATCTTTATCGATCATCTCGACCAAGTAGACATCATCCTCGTTCGCGAGGGTGTGTCGTCTGAAGTGGAGCTCGACGTTTTGCGTTTCGCTCTGGCTCATGCGCTTCAGTTTGCGCACGACCGTATTCCGCCGTATATCAATGGTGCGAAGATCAAGTGTTCGCATGACCGCGGCGATTCAGTCCAGCTCTGGGGTGCGATCCCGTTAAGCCTTAACAAGCTTACTCTTAAGGAGGTTCAATCGTACCTCAAGGATATGCGAATCGGTATTCACAAGGTCTCGCATCCCGATGTTCGATCGGCGCTTATCGAGGGGCTTGCACAGGCGAAAATCCCAGGACTTCACTGCACGATGTTTGAGAGTCTTGAGGGTTTCTATCTTGGGAATGCAATCCATCTGCGACTCCGGGTCAAAAAGCCTTATCGATTTGAATTCTGGATGGCACAGACTCCGGTTCGTGAGAATGATCTTTATATCACTCCTCATTACCACCCGGTCATGGCGGGCAAGCAGTATTCATTCCTTGTCAACGGGGATACCGACTATTGCTGCGGCAGTAACGTGATTCGTGGCATTAAGGCTCCGTGGGCGTCGAGGGTTCGCATGGGCCGTCAGTTTAATACCTGGACTCATGTGAAGCATCCGTATTTTGCAGTCGGACGCACGCTCGATCTTTCGGTCTCTATGGTTCACATCCGGACAAAGGAAGGAGTTGGGGAGTTTGTAAGCTTCATTCTTACCGCGCTCGGTTTAAGCGATACGTATGTCGGGGTGAGTGGTGGGTTTCAGCCTCCACTCGAAAGTCCGCATAATCGCGTGGTTCGAACCGGAAGGGTGTCGCCCTATCAACAAAATCCGGAAAACCATCCGGGTCGAGACCTTGCTCGTGGCTCAGAAGGGCACTGTGTCTGGGCGCATCGCGTGCTTCTCGAAGAAGGGTTCTTCGAAAAAGCTCATGTTCCTCAGTGGTTCTATCGTGAAGACTGGGTCGAGCTCTATAAAGGAGCCGAAGTCCGTCATGGACAGTATTGATTCAAAAGGTGGTCGAGTCCCGTCGAAAGACGGGGCTTTTTTATACTTCTCCTTGAGGGTTACATTAATTCTCGGTAAACTATACCCCTATGATACAAAGACTTTGGTTCCCGGGCCTCTGTGCCCTCATAGTTGTCGGTGCAGTATATTGGTTTTTCGTGCGTCCTGCGCCCGAGCCTATCGTTCTGTCCAATCCTTTAGGTGAACAGTATGCACCAAAGGACATGACGTCAGGAGTGGCGGCGACGAATGAAGGGTCAACTGTAGTCGGTCCTCAAATGCCACAAGCATCTGGGGCAAACCAGAATCTTAATCAATCAAGCGATAATCAAAACATCATGGGAGCAACATTTCATACAAACATGGGAGACTTCACGGTAGCGTTTAATCCTGCTACTCCAAAGACGGTTGAGAATTTCGTAAAGCTCGCAAAGTCTGGCTTCTATGACGGTACCAAGTTTCACCGCGTGATTGCAGGTTTCATGAACCAGGGAGGCGATCCACTTACTAAAGACGACAAGATGATGGCACGATGGGGCACAGGAGGTCCTGGATATCAGTTCGCAGACGAGATTAAAGAAGGTAACAACAATGCTCCGGGAACTCTTTCAATGGCAAATGCTGGTCCAAACACGAACGGCAGCCAGTTCTTTATTAATGTTGCTGACAATTCATTCCTCAACGACAAGCACACTGTGTTAGGCGCAGTGACCGAAGGCGCAGAGGTTGTCATGGCGATTAATGGAGTAAAGACGGGGGAAGCAGACAGGCCGCTTGAGCCGGTCATCATAAAGTCGATAACTTTGAATTAAGAATAAAAAAGGCCGGTCGCGTAAGCGACCGGCCTTTTTATTTGTTAGAATTAACCCGTTAATACTTAAGCGCTATTTTCATGCCACCAGAAGCACAAACTATTCCTGTTACTCCTAACCCTGCGCCCGTAAAAATGGGTAAGTTCGCAGCGAGCCGCACCATCGTTCGCGAGTCATGGTCAGTTCTTAAACAAGACAAAGAACTTCTCTTGTTTCCGATTGTTTCAGCAATCATCTCTCTTATTGCTATCGGAGGATTGATTGTCTGGTACATAACTACCAAGCCTGCAGTCGATGTTGATGCTGTAGAACAAAGCATGGCTGCTGCAGAGTACGCATTCCTTTTCGTCTATTACGTTGCAATCTTTTTCATCGCCAATTTCTTTCAAGTCGGCATGTATACGATCATCAACGCGCGATTTAACGGACAGAACCTTAGTTTTGGTGGCGGTGTAAAAGGCGCTTGGGAGAATATGGGCAAGATTTTCCTTTGGTCTCTCATCTCTGCGACCGTTGGAGTGATTCTTCGTACAATCGCAGAAAAATCCGAGATTGTGGGCAAGATAGTTGCAGGAATATTAGGTGCAGCATGGAGTATCATGACGTACTTTAGCCTCATCTCTTTGGTTATCGGAAACAAATCAGTTAAAGAATCATTCAAGGAATCAGCATCTATCATTCGCAAAACATGGGGTGAGACGCTTATTGTTAATGTCGGCGTAGGATTCTTCTTCGGTATCATTACGATCGCTGTCGCACTCGCTCTCTTTGTTCTCGCTTTCCTCGTTCAAGATCCAATCGTCATGATTGCTCTTGTCGTCCTATTCGTTCTCTATCTCGCAACTCTTTCTGTTGTTTCATCGACCCTTGGTGCGATCTTCAAGTTCGCTCTCTATGAATATGGTCGCACAGGCAAGATCATCCCTGGCTTTACTCCAGACGTAATCGCAAACGCGTTTAAGAAGAAGTAATCATGGCTGTCTATCATGTCTATATGCTCGAGTGTGCTGACGGCACGCTCTATACAGGCATCACTACCGACCTCGAGCGCAGGTTAAAAGAGCACAATCAAAGCAAAGTTGCCGCAAAGTACACCAGGGCGAGGAGGCCTGTGACTTTAGTCTATTCGAAAAAGTTCAAAGACCGTTCGAGTGCCTCTATCGCTGAGGCGGCGATGAAAAAACTCTCAAAAGAAGAAAAGCTCGCACTAATCGCTCCAAACGTATAGACTGCATATATGGAAGAAAAAAACCAAGCACATTCATCGGAATTCCCGATGCGAATAAACAAATATCTGGCTATGGAAGGCCGCGGTTCTCGCCGTGAGATGGATAAGCTCGTCGAAGAAGGAAAGGTCCAGATTAACGGCGTAGCTGCTGTTTTGGGCTCTAAAGTTAACGAAGGCGACAAGGTAGAGATCAAGTTCCGTGGCACTCGCGAGAAGCAGGCTGGTCATCAAATGGCTATGCAGAGGCGATCAAAGAGGTTTAGGAATAAGAGCTAGATTCCCTCGACCTTTTAATGTAGATTTTAATCTATGAAGAAATCACACATTTTTGCGATTATCGGTGTTTGTGCGCTTGGCTTTGCTGCGTACTCTATTGCCACGGGTGATAGGTGGTATCCAGAAAAAGCAGTGGGCGAACCGACAGATGTAACCTATGAAGGTATGGAGGCTGTTATTGCTGCAAACAACGGTTTTGCGTTTGATGTGTATTCCGAGCTTGCTACAGATGATGAAAACATTTTTTTCTCTCCATATAGCTTGTCGACCGCTCTTGGTATGACATATGAAGGTGCTCGAGGTCAGACTGCAAACGAGATGGCGTCGACATTACGCTTCTCAACTGACCACAGTTTTCGAAGGGCTGCGACTGCCGTTCTTCAAAATGGATATAACGACAAAACAACTTTGTATCGTCTTGAAATGGCCAACGCTCTTTGGGTGCAGGAGGGTTTTGATTTCTCGAAAGACTTTTTGAGCATGGTAGAGAAGTTCTATGCGGGTACAGCGGCAAATCTTGATTTTGAAAATGACGCAGAGGGCTCTCGCGAGGAAATTAACTCATGGGTCGAAAGCCGCACTAATGACAAGATCAAGAATCTTTTTCCGAAGGGGACTGTCGATACAAACACTCGCCTCATATTGACCAACGCTGTCTACTTTAAAGGCTCATGGATGGATGCTTTTGATAAAGGGGAGACGTACGAAGGAGAGTTCACTATTCTTAATGGTGAGAAGGTGAAGGCTCGATTCATGCACAAGGGTGGCAAGAGTTTTGGCTACACTGATGGTAACGGTGCGCAGGTGCTTGAATTGCCATACCAAGGTGGTGAACTTTCAATGCTTCTTCTATTGCCAGAAGGAGATATGACTGCACTTGAAGAAAAACTCTCGGCAGATGTTATTCGTGGCTATCGAGAAAATCTTATTATGCAAGAAGTCGATGTTACCGTTCCTCGCTTTACACTCGATACTAAATATTCGATGAATGAAGCTCTTGCAAAGATCGGTATGCCGACCGCATTTACCGACGGAGCAGATTTTTCTGGTATGACAGAATCGGGATCTCTAGCAATCGGAAACGTCGTACATCAGGCACATGTTGCTGTAGACGAAGAGGGGGCCGAAGTTGCTGCTGCAACGGGAGTAGAGATGTCGGTAACATCATTTAAGATGGTTGCAGAACCAAAGATCTTCCGTGCAGACCGACCGTTTATTTTTGCCATCACTGATAAGGAGAGCGGGAACATTCTTTTCCTTGGTCGTGTTGCAAATCCAGCTCAATAAATCTGTGTCCTAATTTGAGATATCCACACCGATTCTCTTGCAGGTGAACTCTGGTTCACCTATACTGTTCATATAAGTTTAACGGCTAAAAACCAAACAATATGAGCAAAAACGCAACGATAAAAGCAATTGAATACGAGCTTGATATACTTAACAGGCAGATAGATATGAAGATCATCACGGGCAGGTCTTACAAGCGAGACGCCCTCCGCCACAAGTCACTTCTCGCACAGCTTCGACATCTCAAAGCTCGAGAGGGATACTCCATCTTCAGCCGACTCGCACACGCATTCGCATAGAAAACCCATCTTAAATGATCGATACGTACAAGAAAAAAATAATAGCGTTCTACGATAACCACAAGCGCATGCCGGGGTATAAGGAGCTTATGACCCTTACCGGTTTCAAATCCAAGAACGCTGTCTACAAGCTCATCAACAAGCTCGTAGAAATGGGTGTCCTTTCCAAGGACTCTCAAGGCAAGATCACGCTCGTACGTATGGGTGACGAGATCCCAATGCTCGGGCTCGTCGAAGCGGGTATTCCAATGGTTGCCGAGGAATCTCTCCTCGATACCCTCAATATAAATGCGTATCTTGTCGAAGACAGAGAGAGTTCGTACTTGCTCGAGGTCAAAGGCGACTCAATGATAGATGAAGGTATAAAAGAAGGTGACCTCGTGGTTGCGGAAAAGCGAAACACTGCTAAAGAAGGCGATATTGTCATCGCCGAAGTAGATGGAGGTTGGACTATGAAGTATTACCGCAAGAAGGGTAATCAGGTCTATCTCGAACCTGCAAACAAGAAATACAAGCCGATCTATCCTGAATACGATTTGAAGATCGCGGCAATTGTTAAAGGAGTTATTAGGAAGTACTAATCACTAGACATATGGCAGACAGAAACAAAGCTATTCCAGCGGCATATCTTTTCTTTGAGAAGGATGGGAAGTTTTTAATCGCTCGACGTGCGAACACGGGGTATCAAGACGGTGTGTATCAGGTTCCTGCAGGGCATGTCGATGCTGGTGAGCTCCCAAGCCAGGCGGCGGTGCGTGAAGGAATGGAAGAAGTCGGGGTAACAATCAATCCAAAGGATCTCGAGCTTTTCCATGTCTCGTACCGGCCCAAGCATGACGATACAGATAATCGTGTGGATTTCTTCTTTAGAGTTTCAAAATGGAAAGGAGAGATTATAAATGCTGAACCTCATAAGTGTGATGACCTTAAATGGGTCTCTCTTGATAAGCTTCCAAAGAATATGACGCTCCACATTAAGGAGGCCTTCAAAGCTCTAAAGAAAGGTGCGTTCTACAAAGAGATCGATCTGGACCTTCTCAAAAAGAACGGACTCTATACTCTTAAGTAATGGCTTGGAAGGTAACAGGCAAAGTGAATATATTTCCCATGAGCTCGCCTTGGTATTGGGTGGGCGTACCTCATGATATCGCCGCAAAAATAAAAGCCGCCGCGACAAAAGCTCCTTCTAACAAATTTATTCCTATGGACGTGAAGCTGGGGAAGACTCAGTGGCGCACAGCGCTCCTTCCTTTGGGTGAAGGAAAGTATTTCGTAGCACTTAAAGTAAAGGTTCGGAAAGCTGAGGGAATAACAATAGGCGATACAGTGACCCTGTCGATCAGTGTTCACTCATGACGTGTTAAAATCATCTCATGAATAAAACTGTTGTGCGTATAATTCAACTAATTGCAGGGCTAGCGGTCATCGCAGGGGCTTTTTTTATATTCATGAGCTCAGACAAGGTAACAAACTATCCTCCAAAAGAAGGTCCGATTGTTGCATTCGGTGACAGTTTGGTTGCTGGGGTCGGTTCGACCAAAGGAAATGATTTTGTTTCACTTCTTTCAAAAGGATTAGGAGAGGAGATCATTAATCTTGGCGTTTCAGGCGATACCACTGCCGGAGGCCTCGCGCGCATTGATACCGTGCTAAAACTTGAGCCAAAAATAACTATCCTTCTTTTGGGAGGAAATGACTTTTTGCGCAAAGTGCCTCGTGAAGAAACTTTCTCTAATCTTCGGGCTATCATTTCAAAACTCCAGGAGAGGGGATCAATAGTGGTGCTGCTCGGAGTCCGAGGTGGCCTACTTTCCGATAGTGCTGATGAATATTATAAAGATCTGGCAAAAGAAACCGGTTCGGCATATGTTGAAGACGTTCTCGATGGTCTTTTCGGGGATTCCCGTTACATGTCAGATTCTATTCATCCAAATGATACAGGATATCAAAAGATTGCAGAGAGACTTTATCCAGTCCTTCGCGACCTCTTGCCCTAAATCCACAAATCATGAAAGAAGAAGAATTTGATAAGCTCGTCGCAGAAGCCTATGAAAAGTTGCCAAAATGGGTTCGCGAAAAAATGAAGAATGTCGCTATCACCGTCGAAGACCTCGTCGACACCGAGACTGTCCAGTCTATGAATCTCGATTCGTACATGGATCTTTTGGGTTTGTACAAAGGTGTACCACAGATTCACCGTGAACACGGCGCAGGATTTGAATTTCCCGATACTATTGTTCTCTATAGGCTCCCTATACTCGATGAATCAGATGCCTCCGGCAAGAAAGTAGAGGATGTAATTTTTGAGACGCTCTGGCACGAGATTGCTCATCATTTTGGGCTTACCGAAGAAGAGGTAGAGAGGAGGGAGAAAGAAGAATTCGGGGGATAGCGATTGGTTTGGGGGTTGTATACTTATTACATTACCCTTAAAGCACGCCCATGTTTTTTATTGACCTAGTCGCGATCATATTTTTTATCATAGTTCTTTCTCGACAGAACGAGAGGATCGCTGAGCTTGAGAAGCTGGTAAAGTCCGGAGTCGCGCCGGCGACTGCGGCAAAGCCGGTTTCCACCACCGCTCCACGTGCGGCTTCTGCTCCGGTATCCGTATCAACCGCCTTGTCACCAAATACGCCGCCCGTCGCTCCGACTGCTCGACCGGTTCCTGTGGCGCCCTATAAGGAGGCGCATGCCGCTGCAGCTAAAGAAGAAGTTTCTTCCGGCAGGATATTGGCGGGCATCGGAATCGCTGCTGTTTTCATCGGCGTTGCTTTCTTCCTTAAATACGCCTTCGATAATAATTGGATCGGTCCTGCGGGCCGCATCATGCTAGGGCTCGTTGCGGGAGTTGTGCTTCTTGGCGTCGGTCAATTCCTTAGAAAGAAGTACTTGGAGTTTTCAGATTTCCTCATGGGCGGAGGATTCGGGCTTCTTTATCTTTGTCTTTTCTTCGCACATTCTTTCTATCAGCTCATATCGCCGCTTGCAGCGTGGGTGCTTATGGCTGTTGTAACGGCAGGTGCTTTCATCGTGAGCATGGTGAACGCTACTCAAGTTCTCGCCTTCGTGGCGATCGTAGGAGGCTTTATCACACCGCTCCTTTCGAACTTTGGAGACAACGAGATGCTCATCCTCTTCGCATATCTCACTCTTCTTAACGTGGCTGTACTCGCTATATCGATATACAAGAAATGGCCGGGACTTGTACTTGCAGCGTTCGCTGGTAGTGCGATTGACCTCTGGATCTGGATGGGTGGAAATTACGACCAGAGCCTTCTCGCTCCTACGCTTACGTTTACGGTAATAACCTTTGCAATATTCCTCGCTGCGGCAGTGGCTCGAACGGTAAAGGTGAAGGTAAATGCCAACGCTCTCGACTATCTCACGCTTTCAGGAGGCGCTTTCTTCATCGCGGTCACTGGATACGTTCTCTTGGCTCCGATGCACGAACATCTCCTCGGTGTTGCGTCGGTATTTATCGCGGCGATCTATCTCGTTGCAGCATTTGTGATTAATACTGAAAACAGGGAAGACAAGGCTCTTAACATTTATCTCCCCGGCCTCGCAGTCACTTTCTTGTCTCTTGCAGTTCCGCTTCAATTCGACGGAAACGCTATCGCTGTCGCATGGCTTATTGAATCAATCGTCCTTTATGCCGTTGCTACTGTCGCGGGTAATCGAGGCTTCCAGGTGATGGGTGCGGTCACGTATGCGCTTGGTCTCATGGCGTTCTTTGTGACGGATGTCGATTCATGGGGTCGAGAAGTGGCAACTCCTATATTTAATGTCAGCTTCGGTATTATGGCTCTCGCCATTGTGGCATCATATGCGATTGCATATATCTATCGAACGTACGGATCAGTCTCTGAAGAGGTTCAAAGGCGCGGCGTGCAGGTATTCGTATCAATCGGCAGCGTGCTTTCTCTTTTGGCGATCCCTCATGAATTCGACGGTGTCTGGGTCACGTTAGGCTGGCTTGTTGAAGCGGCGATATTCTATGCGGTGGCGGTAAAGGCATCGAACAGGCCGCTTCAGATAGCTGGCGCCGTCTCGTATTGTCTCGCGCTCTTTAACTTCTTCTTCATCTACGCTCCATATAGCGGCGGTGTGGATTTCGTTCCGGTGTTTAACTCAGACTTTCTCGTATTAGGCTTCTCGATCTTGCTTGCGTACGGTATCGCGTATCTCTATAGGCGATTTGGCAGCATCTCTGCTGACATTCAAAAGAGGGGATTGTCGGCTTTCGTGGTGGTCGGCAATATTCTTACTGTTTATGCGGTGAGCTCGCAGATAATCTTCTACTTTGACTCGATTAATCCGTATTCGGCGAACGATAATTCGAACATGTTCGTTTCGATCTTCTGGGCACTTTATGCTGCAGGACTCACTGCGATAGGCTTTGCACAAAGGATGAAGGCGATCCGTCGTCTAGGTCTCGTACTCTTCATCATCACGGCTTTCAAGGTCTTTATCGATGTTTGGGATCTGGGACAGATTTACAGGATCGTCTCGTTTATTGCATTCGGTGTGATCGCTCTCGCTGCGTCGTTCGCGTATGCGAAATACAAAGACAGGTTGAAGGACGTAATATAGATATGAAAAAAGGATACATAACAAACATAGAGAAAGCGACGAAGGAAAATAATGATTTTCGGGAAGTGGTGTATACAGCTGAAAATTGCCAGCTCGTACTAATGAGCCTTAAGCCAGGCGAGGAAATAGGTAATGAAGTACATGACGTCGATCAGTTTTTCCGTTTTGAGGAAGGGGAGGGACAAGTGGTGCTCAACAACAATGGGGAAATTTCTGGTGAGGTACATGGGGTTAAAGATGGATCCGTTCTCATCGTCCCTTCTGGAACCTGGCACAATATACTCAACATCTCAAAAACCAAAGCCCTGAAGCTCTACACTCTCTACTGCCCGCCGCATCATAAAGATGGCGTAAGGCATGCTACCAAAGAGGAGGCGGAGAAGGATAGGACAGACAAATTTAAGGGTATTACAACAGAACACAATGAATAGTATGCAATCATCTGCCTGGTACGAGACATTGGTGCGTCCGACATGGGCGCCACCATCTTGGATATTTGGTCCCGTTTGGACGGTTCTTTACGCGATTATCGCCATAACATTTGGACACGTATTGTATTTGTATATAAAGAAGAGAATAACGTTTTCGGTGCTTTTACCCTTTATTCTCAACATCATTTTTAACATTGCATTCACGCCGATTCAGTTTGGACTCAAGAATCTCAACCTTGCAGCGTTAGATATTCTCTTGGTACTCGGCACCCTAGTCTGGGCACTTGTTGCAGTACGCAAGTATGCTTCTTGGGTTACCTATGCAAATATCCCGTACCTACTCTGGGTATCGTTTGCGACAGTGCTTCAGCTTACAATCACGTTTACGAATTAGTATGAAAAAGACCGTTCGAGTGGATGACAAGATGCAGCAAGGTTATTCATATGAGCTCGTTGCTCCTATGGGTAAATATTTCGATCCTGAGTTTAGGCCGGATTTTTCGCCTAAAGAAATGCTTGCCCTCGGCGTATTTGGAGGAAGATACATGACGGATTGCACAGATGAGTTTCCGAAAGATTGGTTTACAGACGCAAAACTTTCACCAAAGCGAAACAAAGAACTTAACTATTTTAAAGTGGATGCATCACAGCCTCTTGCAGAGTGGCAACGAAAGGGCTGGATATATAAAGATGATCCTCGCGGATGGTTTCAGTGGTATTGCAGATATTATATGGGGCGCAGAATTCCCGATGAGGATACCCGTCAAATCAAGCGCTGGAAGGCGATGAAGCGACATGTAGCACAGGTTGCACATAAGTGCAGGAAAGGGGACTTTTCATGCCATACACGTCAACGCCAAGCTCTCTTGCATTGGGCGTATGATTCTCGAAAGATTTAATCTTTCTTTTTTCCTGCGTCAGTTCCTGCGACCCATCCTGTAGACCAACAGAGCTGCAAACTATATCCGCCCGAAGGTCGATCGATGTCGAGTACGTCGCCGACAAGATATAGGTTAGGGAAGAGGCGAGACTGCATTGTCTTAAAGTCGACCTCTTCGAGCTTTACGCCACCAGATGCGACGATGGCTTTCTCTTTACCCAAGAAGCCGATAGGGGTCATACGCATATCTTTCAAGGTTTTGACCAGGGTAAGCCTTTCTTCGCGAGAAATAACGTTTATTTCTTTCTCTGGATCGAGCTTAGTAAGGTCTATCAAGGCTGTGGATAACTTTGGGGGAATGAGGTCTTTGATAGCGTTTTTAAGCTTCTTGTTTTGGTTCAATCTAAAGGATTCGAGCACTTTTAGGTCAAGTGCGTCGCTCGTTAGGTCCGGCATGATGTCGAGTGATAGCTCGACTGTTTCATTAGGCTGTTTGTACTCCATCGTGTCGCGGATCTCTTTTGAAAAATTTATGGCAAGGGGACCGGAGATTCCGAAGTGCGCAAAAACCATCCTCCCTACCCTGCTCTCCATTTTCTTTCCGTTGAGCATGAGGGTAAGTTTAGCGTTCTGATTTGAAACACCTGAAAGGTCCCTCACCCACTTCTCTTTTATTTTTACCGGCACCAATGCGGCGTCCGGCTGTATGATTGTATGCCCTATCTTCTCGAGCCATCGGAATCCTTCACCAGTTGAGCCAGTGTCAGGGTGGGATGTGCCTCCGGTTGCGAGGATGTACGACTTTGCGACGATGGTCTCCTTTTCAGTGTTAAGTCCGACAATCATGCCGTCTCGGGCATGAAAGCCTTTGGCCGGATATGCAGTCACAATGTCTACTTTGTGGTCTTTCATATACTTATGGAGTACGTCGTATACAGATCGTGCACTATCAGAGACCGGAAATACTCGTCCTTCGTTCTCTACCTTCGTTCCCATGCCTCGAGAGTTAAAGAATGTGAGGGATTCTTTGACCGCATGTTGTGAAAACGTCGAGAACAGGAATTTTCCTTTTCCTTTAAGCTTTGCCAAGAAGTCTCGTGGCTCGAGGGTCTCATTCGTCACATTGCATCGTCCTCCGCCAGTGATGAGGAGTTTCTTTCCCAAACCCTCATTCTTTTCTATAAGCACGACCTTTGCGCCGAGCTCTGCCGCTCGTCCTGCTGCCATCATGCCCGCCGGTCCGCCGCCGATTACGGCAACGTCATATGTATTAGTTTTAGGATATCTCATTGATGTAGAAAGGCTATCACATGTAGGCTCGCAAGCCCATCATTACAACAAAGCATATTACTTTTACGTACTAGATGTGTAGTGAAATCTATATGGAAAAAGTTATACAGCTCTTAATAGGAATGATCGTAGTTGTAAGCATAATATATTTTATATTTGCCCCGCACCCTGAAAAAAATGATGGTTCGGGGTTTATTCCTGATACGAGTTCAGAATATGACCGTGGAATATTTTCAGATTAACCCGCATCGCATGCTTTTTAGGCTTTTATACCCGTGATACGATAATTATATGAAAAACATAGTCAAATTCAGCATTATTGCGGTTGTTGCACTACTCGTGTGGGGTGGTTTTAAGGTGTACGAAGGCGCGGATACCGCTCGTACGATGAAGACGTATTCTTCCGAGGAACTGTCATTTACATATCCCGCTCTGTATTACCTAGAGGAAAGGACCATTGCTGACGAAAAACGCAGTCACCGACAGATCATTCTTACCGAAGATACTGAAGAGAATAGGCTTGTTCGTGAAGGAAAATCACCTGGCCGAGAAGGTCCTGTTGCTATCACAATTGATGTTTTCCCGAATACTCTCGGCAAACAAACTCTTATGCAGTACGTCACCGGTGAGAGTGACTCAAATTACAAACTCGGGGCTGGAAAGGTGTCTACCATAACCATCGGTTCACAGACAGGTCTCGAGTATTTTTGGTCCGGTTTGTATGAGGGTCGGTCTTTTGTTACTTCTAACGCATCGAATATCTATAATTTCTCAGTGACATTTATGAATTACGATGCGCCAATCGTGGATGATTTTGAGGCGCTGCTTAGTACCGTAGAGGTTAAGTAGGTCTCATTGCTGGAGTCAGAGACTTTTGTTTTGGTATACTGAATGCATGAAACACCGATCACCTTGGATCTATCAGCTTAATCACGAACGACCCCTTTCAACGCTTAAAGAAGATACGAAAACCGATGTGGTTATTGTCGGTGCCGGGATCGCAGGTATTTCAACGGCTTTTTTTCTCTTGCGAGATACAGATAAGAATGTAGCTATTGTCGAGAAAGGAAAGCTTGCTCATGGGGCGACGGGTCACAATGCTGGCCAGATAGCGAGCTATTTTGAAAGACCGTTCTACGAACTTGCTGATGAATTTGGTCTTGAGAAGGCTGCAGATGCCCAGAGGGCTGTGGAAAGTGCCTGGGAACTCCTCGATCTAATGTATGCCGAAGGAGGGCTTAATATTCCAGTTTCTAGATTTCTTGGACATGCCGGATTTTCCACCTTTGATCAAATAATTAGGCATTTAAAAGATAATGAGTGTAGGAGGCGTGCCGGTATAAAAACCGAGGAGATGCGTATTGCAGACACGGCTCCCTTTGTGAAAGATATCTCACCAGAATATAGCGGGCTTTATGAAATTGTTCCCCACAAAACAGTTCTAGAGATGCTCCAGACCGAAGATGCTGAGTATATGGCCGTCTTGTCATATCAAAAAGGGTGCCTCAACTCAGCCCTTTTTTGCCAGGAAATCGTTTCGTATATGGCAAAAAAGTATGCTGGAAGGTTTGCTCTCTACGAGCAGACTCCTATAAGTCGAGTTTCTTTACATGATGGACACGCAATACTCGATGCCGGTAACCACACGGTGACTGCGCAAAAAGTGATCCTTTGTACAAATGGTTTTGAAGGTTTTTCAATAATAAATCAGGGTGGACTTGAAATAAACACGAAATTCCATCACCTTGTTCGAGGCATGGTTGGTTATATGTCTGCGTATATAGAGACAATGAACAAGCCTCCTATAGCGGTAAGTTACTTTCCTGCTGAAAATACCAATACTACAAACGACCCTTTTGCAGAAGATCCTTATTTTTACCTCACTCGTCGACCTTTTGAGTTCGAAGGTGGCGGGCAGTCAAACCTTATAAGTGTTGGCGGTCCTGAGTTTTCTCTAGAAAACAGGGGAATGTATGATTCCGAGCTCGACTATCCAGAAGAAGAAAAGAAGAGAATTGGCGATTTTGTGAAAAAGACGTACGATCCAGATCCAAACAAGAAGATTGAGTATCAGTTTACCTGGCACGGACTCATGGGATATACACCGTCTGGAGTAAGAGTTGTGGGGGAGGAACCTAAGAACAAGAATCTACTCTATAATCTCGGCTGTAATGGCGTGGGTATCCTGCCCTCAATATATGGAGCAAAGAGAATCGCCGCTATAATCTCGGGAATAAAGTTACCTCCTTCGATATTCGATCCTAGATAGAAATAAAAAGCCCCGATACGCGATGCGTATCGGGGCTAGTTCTACACCGCCATAGGGGTGGCTTTTTCGAAGACTCGATAGTAATCGATCTCTTCGAGGTTATCTTTCACGACGAGAAGTGTTTCCCCGGTTTCGACAATCTCGACTTCGAGTTTGCCGTCTTTGAGATCGAAAGATTTTACGATCACGGCCTCTCCGCCATCGATCATTCTCGAGAGGCAAGGGGAGCGGAAGCTCCACTTTACCTGCACAAGAATTGGTTCCGAGAGATGTGTGCGAAACACGAGCTCTCGCTTGGACTTGTCGTATCTATCGCGAACTGATGCCTTGAAGTCTCCAGAGAATCCGGTGACGAGGACGACGCTTCCCGCTGGGAAGTGCGTCGTGGGCTGAGTGATTTTAGCCAAGAAAGCGCTGGGCATGAATTTCCTCCGGTAAGGGTTATGAAGAATTAAAGAACTATTCCGAGGGGTATATTTTTACCTTTTATTTGTAGTTGGTCAATGTGGAGAACGGTCGGGTTGATGTATGTTGACAATAAGTAACTATCATTGTCTAAAGCAAATGGTCTCAACCTCATTATTTACAGAATAACAAAGTCGTTTTATAAATATGTCCTTTAAGTGGCAAAAAACCACAGAAGATCAAGTCTTCCGTAAAGGACACATCAAATATAAAGGACAATAATCATGTCCTTTTAAAATATCTATACCTGTCTTATTAGAAACAGTGCCCTTGACGAAACTTTTGTTTGACTTTGTAGCGTAATTAACTAGTGTAAGTAGGTATAACTTCAGCTGAATTAATGAACTCTCTATTTCTGAATATCAGAACGTACCGCAATAAAGCGCTCTCATTAGCGCTACTTTTGTCTATTGTGGTGGAACTCTTCGTGCCGTTCTATAGCGCAGAGGCCTCAACTACAGCTTCTACGCCAGAAGTAATCACATTTACCAATGTTGGAAATGCGTCATGGACCGTTCCAGAGGATGTAACATCGATCAAAGTTAAGGTGTGGGGCGCAGGTGGAGCTGGAGGTTCTGGTGAGAAAATCAATGAAAGCAACCGATCTGGCCTTGGAGGAGGTGCTGGAGGCTATGTAGAGAAGACCCTTTCGGTTACCCCAGGGGACTCATATTCAATTACCGTTGGTGCAGGTGGTCAGGGAATCATGAGTTATATCGATGGTCGTGTTGGTAATCCTGGAACAGATTCCCGTTTTGAAGGTTCTGGTGTAACACTCGTTGCAGCAGGTGGCCGAGGTGGAGCAAGCTATACCGGCGAGGCAAACCCAATTGAACCTATTGGTACAGGAGGATCAGCATCTGGAGGTGATGTAAATGAAACTGGAGGCAACGGCGGCTCGTATACCGAGGTCGATGATAATCCCTATGCTACTTCGGGAGGTTCTGCATATAACGGTGGTAATGGAGGTTCACGTGGACGATGTGGACGCGACGGAGCATGTCCAGGTAGCGAGATTGGTAGCCTTTTGGCGCAGGATGGTGGTTTTCCAGGCGGAGGCGGAGGCGGATCTGATGTTGCAGAAGGTGGATACGGAGCACATGGTCTCGTCACTATCGAGATTCCTGTGCCAACAGTTATAAACGAACCTCCTATCGGCTACCTCGATACAGTTTCATGTACAGCACTTCAGGGTTGGGCATATGACCCTTCAAGCCCTTCTACTGTTGTTGGGATTCATTTCTATACGGAAGATGCTCTCGGAAATCTTGTTT
>JACCDR012023977.1_pt1 | contig 19494 bp, 23 predicted proteins | sample 7446431 | NCBI WGS metagenome assembly JACCDR01 (sample SAMN15323443, study PRJNA562643) | freshwater metagenome | isolation source: river surface water | place: USA:Blue River Watershed | collected 2017-08-17 | reverse complement strand
CTATCGTTGCGTTTGCCTGAGCTAAGTCGCTCTCGAGCGATAGGGCCAGTGCGTGCAATTCGCCCTGGGCAATCGCGTAGACGTTCGCCTTTGATGCGATGTCGTTGATCAACTCTTGAACCGTCATTTACCTAGCTCCCGAAATAAAGCAATCAACCGGATCTGTGGCCGCCGGAGTGAAGTTGTAAGTCAGCACCCGTACCGTGGTCGTAGTTTGGGCCGAGACTAGCGCCACTTGCAAGCCTGTTACCGCTGCACCCGTCGCACTAATGACAGCGTGCCCGTCTGTGACAGCCGTGTGAGTAATCGTAAAGTCGCCGACCGCATTCCGCACAACGCCGGATACGTTATTGCTTGATCGAACGGTGACGACGCCAGCCGCTACGGAGAATTTTACCCAAAATTTCAGCGAGTTCGGATGTTCACGAAATCGCCCTGGGGTTGTGTAGACGTTAATTGCCGTGGCCGATTGTTGCTCCGCCACGGATGCCGCTGCGGGGATTGCCAGTGCCGTTTGCATTTGTGCTACGGTTAAATCTAGTGGCGCAGCCGCTGCCCCAGTGTTGTTTCCCTTGAACGTGTTGGCGTTCATGTTCGCCAGCTTGGCGTTCGTTATCGCGCTATTTGCAACTTGGTTCGTGGCCACTTGCGCCGCGACTAAGTTGCCTGCGACGCGGCCTAGAACCGAGTTGACTGGGATCGCAAAATCGGATGCGTTAGCTAGTGCTGCGGTGGGGTTGGCCTTGACGGTGTTGGCCGCCATTTGGGCTAACTTGGTATTGCCGATGGAGTTTACCGGAACTGGGTCGGCCCACGTTGCATCTGCCCGAAGAAAGTTAGCAGTGCCGCCGCCAGAAGCTGGCACTACACCTGGGGCCACTGCGGTAAAGGTGTTGGCCGTGATGGTGATTGTGCCCGAAGTCGTAATCGGGCTACCTGAGATCGATAGTGCCGTATTAGCTGACGACACGCCAACGCTGGTGACGGTGCCTGAACCGCCGCTTGGGGCTGCCCAGGTTCCATCCTCACAAAGATATCGAGTAGAGCCGCTACCGCCTGGGGATGGAACTAGGCCACTAAGCGTACGCTCAAAAACGCCGTCAGCATTCTTGGGGCCCATGAATAGGCCATGCGTAAATCCTAGTGCAGAATTAAAAGCAGGCAAAGGGGAGGCACCAGGCGTGCCACCTGTAAACGTGTTGACAAAGCCAACTCCTGGGTAGCCAATCTGGATGGTCGATGTGCCCCTCATTGACAGCATCAAATTGCCATTATTTGTAGGGTTCAGCTCAACGTGAACTGGGGGGTTCCCGATACTATTAGTATCCCCTCGGATCAGTATTTTCCCAAACCCAACGGCACCACCAGACACAAACTCGAACAACTCAATTGATTGCTGTGTGCTAAACCCAGACGTAGCATTAGTACCAGCCCGGTTGATAATGACCGCATCTTTTACGGCAGAAATCCAAAGATTGCGCCCATCGCTAATTAGCTCCGTGCCCAAAACGGGCGCTACTCGAAACACTGTCGTGCCCGCGTTTATCTTGTCGAGGTACAATCCCGCTGCACTGAGATCGTAGCCGCCCTCGTCGCGGATGCCACTGGCAATCAGCTTAACCAACGCATCGGAAACGTAATCGCCACTAGATAGGTACGGGTAGCCACCGCTTGCGTATGGGTCAAAGAAAAATATCTTGCGTTCTTCGTCGGCCCCGGCAACGTAAGTGCCCAGGAGTGAACAATCTGGGTATGGCGTATTGTTGGGCAACGGGTAACGATTGCCAGTGGCGATGAAAAACAGATTCCCAGTGCCAATTGACTTTGTAAAATGCTTGCTGCCACTGCCTAGCCATTGCGGGTCTAAGCTGCCCGCACTGATTGCGCCGACCTTTCCAGCAACGTCGTAAGCTGCATCGGGCACAGAGCCACCGCCGCCCGCGTCATCGCGCACGAACTCGAACACCGGCCCCAGGGTCGCATCGTCGTATTTGACTTTCAAGTCGGCGTAAAATGGGAACGTCGAGAATGCAACGTTGTTCTTTTCCAACGCCGGGGAGAATGTGGCCGTGCCCGATAGGCCTGGGTCTTTGTCCTCCCAGCCTGTGACCGTCTGAATCTGCTCCATCCAAGAATAGTAGTTAATACCACTAGTGAGCGTTACCGCCGTGATTTTGGCGGGGATCAACTCCGAGTAGATGTCGTACAAGTCGCCTGGGTTCGGCTCTCCCCCAGGCGGAGTCTCCCCTAGCTCCGCGATTGATCGGGAGATTTTGCTGGCCGCTTCTCGTCCGTAAAACCCAGGCTTCATCGCTTAGACTTCGGAATGGTGACGGAAAATATTTCGGAACTCATAATACTCGAACACCGGGGGCGATCCGGTACGGTCGAACACTGCGGGATAGTATTTGCCTACCTCGGCGTCCCCATAGGCTGCGGGCAAAAGGTTATGGCCACGAATGTCGTGCCCAGTGTTTGGGCTGGCGATACCGTTTGGCGGGTCAAAGAACAACATCGGCAATGTGATGTCAACGTAGTAAATATCATCTTCCTCATCACCCACGCGAAGTGGCGAAGCATAAGGCTCAATCACGGGATCGTTTAAAAAAAGCAACGTGCCCCTGGGGAATCCAAAAAACTCTGTATCGTTTACTTTCCCAGCGGCCTTAGAGATTTGGACTGGGTTCCACTGATCCATGACGTAAGTTTTGGGCACTTGGTGCCACTTGATCATGTATTTAGTTTTTTGGATTCGCAAGTATTGCGTTGTGCTAACCGCCCTGCCGTCTAGGTTTGTTACAGAAGGGGTATTGAATTTAATTTGCCCTGATTTCACTTGCAAAAATTCGTTTACCGGCGAAACGGATACCGTGACATTTCGCTCCCACTCCCCGCCGCCGCTAACTTGAACGTCACTATCCTCTTTGAGAACCATGCCTGGGGGAAGTGGCGAGAACTCAAGAACGCACCGAATCTTTTTGTACTTGGCAATTGCGTCCAACGATCCTGGAACTTCGTAACTTTCCTTTGGCTCCTCGGCATCGACTTGGACGCCGCGAATGTCCGTAACCGCCGAGCAATAGAGCCACGAATAGAACGGATGACGCAACGGATTTAGCCGGCAAAGGCGATTGCTAGAATCGGTGTACGAATAGCCCTTAGCCGCCAAAATCAGCGAATAGGAATCTTCCCAGTCCACTTGGCCAGCAACGCGAACGACCGAGGCGCGATCCGTGAACTGCTCCCCAGAAGGCGAAATATCGCCTATCAGCTCTTCCCAAAGGGAAGGCGGGAATGGCGCCGGGTCAATAAATCGATCACCAGCCACTTGATATTCCTCAATCGCGCAATTAGACTATCCCAATAGGGGAATAATCATGAAACTAACGAATCAAACGATTGTGATATCCGCGATATCACTGGCCGTGGGCCTGGGCTTGGGCGCCGTTTTTGGCGGTGGCGTGACGTATGCTGTTCTTAAACCATCATCCGACAAATCAACTAATGTTGAGACAGCGAGAGACAATGGCACACCTGAAAACACGTCGCCAAGAATTGACAATACACCAAAGCAAGTGGGCAAAACTTACACGCGAAAAGAGATTAAGGACTTGCTACACGACAAGCCTGGGAAAGTAGCAATTGATTTAATTGGCCAGCCCAAACGAGTCATTGAAGGAAACAAAACGGTATGGGTTCAATACTGGGTTTACGATAACGTCGTGATCTCTGAAGTTACTGGCAAATTCGAAACGCTCTATATCGAAGTTTGGGAATCTGGTCGTGGGGCTTGCAAGAACTTTTATTACTCGCTCAGTAACCTCCACATCTAATCCATCAGCAACCGCTTAACGAAGCTATAAGCCCCCAGGGTGGTTGCGTCCGCCGCGGCCTCTGCGCCGTTGCCCATGCCCGTAACAAAGCCATCAAACAACCCTACCAACTGATCAATGTTCTTATCGATGTTTTCCAACGTCGCTAGTTGGCTTTGCTCGATGTCGAGCATCGAGGGCGCGTTGCCCTGCCCGAACGATTCAGCGATCAACGATTTGCCGTACTCCTCAATCCCCGTGTAGGACGCATCCCTGGCCGCGTAACCGTCGGCACTCTTGGGCATCGCGTTAGCCCCACCGAAAATCCGAATACGCACCCGCTCCACAATGGCCGCAAAAAATTGCAAGGCGTCCGTCAGCGTCTTGAGGCTTGACACGACCGCCTTGACAAAATACGTTACCCCCATGTTCTTCGTCGGGCTAAACTCGCCGATTAGCTTGTTCATCTCCGCAGCGTACTTCATGATCGACCCGAAGAACTCTAGCAAGCCCTTGCCGTACTCGGAAAAGTTTTGGTTAAAAAACTGGGTCACGCCCCGGATACGCTCATAGAACGAGCCGAGGAAATCGACCAGCTTATTGCCGAACCGCCCAAACGCATCGCCCAGGGGCTGCACCTTGCGTTGGATGTCCGCCAAGATACCGCCAAACTTCCGCGCCCCGTTGGTGGTCGCATCGAACGACGGGGCCAGCACTTTGCCAAAGACCGCCGTCGCGTTATCGACCGCCAAGTTCCAACGAGTGAGCCGATTAGGGTCAGCCATGCCCGCATACTTGGCCAAGCTATTGCCAAACTGGACATAGGTAGCGGTAAACTTACCTATCGTCCCTTCGACGTAATCGAACGCCGCACCCAGGGCACGAATAGGCATCGACAGCTTAGTTGTGAATTTGTCGAACGAGGTTGCCGACTTTTGCAAGATCGGTGGCAACTTGGCAATAGCGCTACGCACTTTGCCAAAGTCTGCTTGCACTTGCCCGAAATCAATCTTGCTGAGATCGAAGCCGCCCGAATCGGATTTGCCACCAAAACGATTGCCAAGGTAGCTACCGGCAAACGAGCCCGCCGCCGTGCCGAGCATCTTCTTCCAGCCGCCGCCAGCCATCAGACCACGGGCCAGCGGGCCAAGTATTGCCGCGATCTGTATTGGCATTGCTTATATCTCCCAGTCAATCAGATGCCCGTATTCCTTAATAAACTTTTCTCGCACCCGCTTAGGCGCATCGCCGCCAATCTTGGCCGCCAGCAACATCGATTGCGCGTAGACCTTTTTCAATTCCTTGAGGTTCATCTCCGCTTGCGTCTTCACCCTCTTCTGTTGGCGCCCCTTGCGATCCAACAACAGCTCATAAATCTGTCGGGGCGTCCAATCCCACAAGTCCCTGGGCGAACGAAAGTTGTACGGCTCCTTAAACAGTGGCGCTAGTTGCTCGCCCCAGTCGAGAGGTTTCCGTTCTTGCCCTTCGTCCGCCACAACGCTTTTGGGAGGAATGACTCTGTAATTACCGAAAAGTAAATCGGGCCAATCGTCTCTGGATCGGCTCGAAACATGGCCGTCGCCTCATGCACCGTCAACGGGTAATCGTAGGCTGACGAGATGATCGACAAGACCGGGCCAATGTTATCCATCGAGTTCAAAAGCTTAGTGAACATCGCGCCGCCATGCTCAAACTCGCGATTGGCTAGGCTTTGAACATACCCGTCGTAAGCCACTTTGTAGACGTTGGGATCAAAACGATTTTCGTTGACAAATTCCAGTTGCTTTTTCTTCAACCACTGGCTAATCTTCTCAAGGATCTTTAGCGTGCAGTGGCCGATTGCCATTTTCTTTCCGTCACCTTCGACAATGAAAGGCACGCCAAGCATCGCCGAAAGTGATTCGCCAACCGTCTCGAACTCGCCCTGATCTTTGGATCGATCAACGTTTTGCATTGTCTCGATCAGGCTATTCAGCCGCTTCACGTCGTCGGCATCTTCAAAACGATACATTGTCAACTAGCCCTCGTTAGGCTGGATAAGTGATGTCTGATAGCTGGAACGTGCCCGACACCGTGGCCGCACCTTCCGCCGTTGTGCCCGTTACCGAGCCTTCGTAAGTCCCCTTGCCCGTGAACAACAACGCGTTCGTATACCCGAACAGTACCGAGTTGCTGCCCTTCAGCAACGTCCCTGGGGGCAACCGCACTGGAATAATATCATCGGCATCAACCAAGCCCGAAAAGGTCAACGTCGAAGTGACCATCCCAGGCAACACGTCGGTACGGATGTTGCCATCCGCAGACGCCGACATATTGAAGTGGTTGTTTGGAATCAAGTTGGCTTTGTCGTCGAGCGACCACTCGCTTAGCTTGACGTCAACCGTGGTGCCACCTACAACCGTCTTAAATCGGCCTAACTTGCCTGCAATTGGATCGTTATTTGCGCCCATTGTTTATGCTCCTTAGACCTTCACGCCGACGACTACTATGTTCACCACCGCCGCATTCGTCCCGTCATTGTTCACGATCTTCAGCCCTTGCCCGGCGCCCACCGACCAGCCGACCGTCTTGGCCCCACCCTGGCGCCACACGCCGCCTTTAAGGCATTCTTGGGTAGCCGTGCCCGCCGAGAAAGGCCCGACCCAGGGCGTCGTAGCGTTGCCTATCTCGACGCTGATAGCCTGATTGGTCGTGTCAGGGTCAAGGTAGACAAGAATCTCTTTGATCGTCTGAAAGCTACACGCTTCGCCCAGGGGGTTTTCTTCACTACCGCCCCGTAGCGTGATCGTCGTATTGCCACTAGCCGAGATCGTCACCGTGTCGCTATACACCTCGTTGGCCTGCCCAGTGCCCGTGCCAAACGAGTAATTGTCGCTAGCCACAACCAGCGTAGACGCATTACGGCTGCCGTTATCCTGGGCCAGTCGCGTGCGGATGTCGATGGTGTACGACGACGAACCTTGTAAGCCGGTCATACCGATACCCCCTTAACGCTCTCGCTATTCGAATACGACACCACGATGCGCGACACCTGCAAGTTAGTTGTCTTCTGCAATTCCTTGTCCGATTCTGGATCGCTCATGTTGACGTCCCAAATCGTCGGCACTTCTGGCAAGATCGTTCCCTCGTCAAAATCAGGTTGCAAGCTATCGCGCACAATCTTGATTGCCTTGTCCGCCTCATCCGCCGTAGACGACACACGCCCATTGATCGAGTAGATTGCCGCCACGACGACCGTGTAAATCCGAGTGATGCCACCGTTAAACGTCGCCGACCCGCTCTCGCCAGGAATCCACGACACCAGCAAACAAGGCGGTTCATTGTCGCCGAGCATCAACTCTGCATTGCGGACGATCACCCGTTCGGGCAAGCCCGCGACGCCAGTTAGCTTGCGCCCAACCACTTCGGCAATCGTTGCGCCGAGATCGTCAATTGCCATTGCCGACCTCCTTTACGCAAGCGAACTTGACGATAGAGCCGAGGACGTTTACGTCTGTCCCTTCGGGAATCGTCCAAGTAATGCCGCCGTTGTCAACAATTTTATCCATCGCCTTGGGCAATACTTCTTGGTCTTCGACGATGAAAGTGGCCTCTACAGCGACAGTGATAATGCCCTCTTGGTACTGGCGCACCTCATGCCCAAAGTAGCCTGTGTATTGCTCAACGACCGTAAATTCGTCTTGCGTCTCATCGCCGACGTACTCATTGCGAGATAACAACTCGAACGACCGCAAGTCGGGCCGACGCATCGAGAACCGTACTATCGAGTCCTTGTTGATCACGCGAGGCCAAGCCTCCGATAAGGCTTGAGCATGTTCGTCACCGTGGGGTCAAGCGACCACGCATTACCCGACGACGTTGGGCCTAGCGAGTAGCTGTAGCCGTCGTGGCCTTCGCTATTCATCATCGCGCCCTGGGCCGAGGCGCTAACCATCGTCCGCACCAAGAACGCCATCGCAGCGACGATCACCGGCGGGATGGTCTCATACCCCGCACGGTAGACGATCTTGATGTTGCCCTGACCAGGTACTTCCTGGGGTGTTAGATCCGTTTGGTATTGCACCCAGCGATCATGCCAAAATCCTGAACTCAATCGCGTGATTTGGCCAAAGGCGCCCCCTGGGGCAAAGTAGTAGGTGTCGGGATCGACTAGCGTATCCGCGCCCCACTCTCGTTTACGATCCATGTGGATGGACGCTATCGAGATAATTGGATACTGGCGCACTAACAATGTCTGTATGCCAGTACCGTTGACGTACTCCGTGTAATCAGCAGCTTCAATTTGACGATCCAAGTAAGCCAGAATCATTGACTCGGCGGCTGGCAAAAGTGCTTCCATTTGGGCATCAGCGCCCGCAGATTGCGTCGCAATGCCCAAGATAGCCTTCACTTCTGCCAGTGTCGCCAACGCCATTGAAACGCCCCTTAGTAGGTCTTGTATTCGCTGAAGATAAAACCCATGATCACTGCCGTGGGCGAGGTGCCCCCAGTCGTGACCCGCGTCCGAACGTATCGCTTGGTACGGTCGAACGAGACAATCCGGGAAGTGTTTTGCGTGCTAAATGTCGCAAGGCTTCCCACCAAGTTAGTCACCGCCGTAAACGTCGAGTTATCGTCAGATTCTTCGATAACAAACGTTACGGTTGGACTGGTGCCACCCAGGGCGCCCACGCCGATAGCCGCTTGGCAACGACCATCAGCCTGTAAAAAGTCCAACCCTGTACCGGAATCGTTTCCCGATATCGACTTGAGCTGACTTGCGCCCGAAAGCACAACGCTCAAGTCATTTAGAAAATTAGCCATTATCTCCCTCGCGTGTAAATGACAAAGAAGGCCCCAGGCGCACGCCCAGGGCGAAGCAAGCCACAAAACCACTAGCTGCGTAACAGTTGATCGTAAAGAACGAAGCTGGCCGGGTGACGGGCGCCCGCGTCGATGAATTGGATCATCCGCAGCATCGTCTGGTAGTTGGCAAACACCGTGTCGCCTTGATCACTCACCGCGAACTCAGCGACGCCGAAGCGACCGACCAACCACTCTTGGAAATTACCGTTGATGGTGTAAGTCAAGTCGGTTCCAGTGCCCTTGACACGGGTCGCCGACACTTGCGACGAACGCACTAACGGAGAACCGTTGAGCATCGAGGGCTTGGCCATCGCCGCGTCGCGGAACTGGCTGAAAAGGAACTGGCCCTTTTCATCGTTTGCGCTAACTGCATCGGCACGACGATTTAGCACCGCGCCCCAGAAGTCACGACGACCGATCCAGGCGTTTGCCTCCACTTCGTCAGGCAGCAAGCTTTCCATCTTGTAGATGTCTTCGGGAAGAAACTTGTTGCCGTTCGTGGCCGCCCCGGCGCCCGTGTAGTTGATCAGCTTGTCAGTGCCCGACGTCCATGCCGTCACTTTGTCGTAGGTCGTTAAACCCTTGATCTGAGTGCCGCCAGTCCCTTCCAACATCGCCAAGTCCGCCTTGAGTGCTGCGACTTTGGCCATATCGGTGCGCACCATCGCTTCGACTGAAGGGCCGCCAAACTTGATCAATTCAAGGTTGAGCTGCACCAACACGCCGAGCTTTTTGGCGATAAGATCCAACTGGCCCAGGGTTTGTTGGCTTTGTGCGATCGATTGAGCTTCACCAACCCAGTAGGCAGTTGCACCGCTCATCAGCTTCGGGTACATCATGCGACCGTTGGCGCCCAGGGGAACTTCACGCGCACCGGCTTGGGTGAATACTTCCAAGTTGCGTTGCATGTCGATCACTTCGCCCAAAGTCGGGAAGCCAATCAGCACGCCACCAGAGCTTTCGCCAATCGTGCCCAATGCTTTGCGACGAACCCAAGTAGCTTCGCTTGGGTCGGCACCAGCCACCGAGGCCATCGACTTTTGCCGAATTTCTTCGACCAGCGATTCATCAGCCGACGAATACGCCGGAATGAATCGCGAGCCAATCGGCACTAGCAGCGAGTTTGCCTTCGAGGGCTGAAAGCCCTGAGCAGACATCGACTTTACTAGTCGCTCGTGGATTTGCGCCTCTTCGGGGGCTTGGTCTGGGCGAAGCCAACCCATCGCAAGGCCAGCCGCCTTGAACATCGAGTAAGGCTTTTCGCCTAGACTCTTGCTGTAGCTGGGAGGCCCGCTTGGGACTGTCCCAGGATAGACCGGCTTTTGTGCCTGACCTACCAGTTTTTCTAAACGATCCGCGACCTCGTGGGCCGCTTTCGTTTCTTCCGTCAAATTCTTATACATCGAATTACCTCTATATTTCGGCCCACTAAGTCAAGCAACGCACTTGACGTTTTAGCTTCGCTCTGTTTACGCTCCGATCTTCTTTGCTTCTTCCAACGACCGATTCAGCCGCTTTTTGGCGGCTTCATAAGCCTTCTTTTGTTCGAGTGCCTTCTGCAATGCCGCTTTGCCTTGGCTTGCCTTTGGCTTAGGCGCATACCCATCAGTCCCCGACTTGATAACTAACCGCCAAGGAGTGAACGTTAATCCCTTGACTTCCATCGTGGCCTCCTCGTCCGCTTCCATGATCGGCTTATCGGCCTTCTTTTTGCACATCGACTTTAACTCTTCATCGTCGATGGCGTCAAACTTCAACTCCTCGTCGTACTCACCGGCCTTGCCCATAATGAGTTCTTCGAGGCCTTTGTGCATCTCCAACGCCTCTGTAAGTGCGTCGTAGCCTGCGCCTTTGTCGATGTTGTCCATCTCGTTCATCAACATCCCGCGCGTTTGGCGCAGACCGTCGATGTACTTCGAGATCAACGCCGCTGTTGGGCGCATCTGCTTCTTTTCTTCTGCCGGAGTTTCCTCGGCAGGCTTGATCTCATCGCTGGGCGTCGTTTCGCCAGCGTCTGCCGACTTGGTGTCGGGCTTCAATTCGTCGTCCTTTTTTGGCTCCATCGTCGCACCTTTATTAATTTGTTGGATAGTGACACCATTGTAAATTCCTGGCTTGGGCAAAACGAAATCGGCAAACGCCTCTTTGACTAATGGCGATAGGCTTTTTTGGACTGCCACTGTCAACGCCTCAGCATTGACCGGAGTCGGAGTCGCCGAGTATTCGAACATCTTGTAACGCTCGAAGACCGTATTCACTGCGCCTGTCTGTGCGTTGCGCACCTTCTTCACGCCGTCGGGGAAGGCCTGAAAGCCTACCGACCAGCCGCGCAAGTAGCCTTTGACACACATATCGAAAACTTCCATTGCGAACGCATTCGACTGGATAAACTTCGACGTCGCATAAATGCCATCTTCGCGCGGTTGCACCGTGCATTCGCCCTGATCCGATAGGGCCATTGCAATCGGTAGCGCCCAGTTCTTGCCGTGGTTGAACAGCACGACCGGATTCGTTTTGTACTCCGTCAAATCACAGCCCAATGGCAAAAGGATATCCCCTTGGCGGTCTTCGCCTGGGGACGATATCAACGACATAACCTCGCACTTAGACTCGTTGACGATATCATCGCCGATTGCCGATTTTGAGTGATACAGTAGCATTGCTAGTGGCTCCCATTGAGGCTAAAGGCTGCGACACGGTTGATTGGCTGGCTAATGCCCGTCGTGCTTTCGTCGCCCTCATCGACTGGCAAAACGTCGTCATCCTCGGTAGGCTCTGCGTCGCCGGCTTTAGCCTCTTGTGGCTTAGGCGGCTGGCCGATTAGAACATCGCCGTCGGGACGCTCTGGCATGCCGTAATGGCTTAGGTACTGGTTGACCGTGATCACTCCGCGCGACGCCATCGCCTCTATTTCCTCGTTGCGATCCTTGCGGGCCTTAATCTCCATCTCTGGATCGACAATCGATTTGGCGTCGATGGTGATTGACAAGTTGGGCAGCCCAAACGACTCACGGAACCACGCTTCAAAAATGTTGGCAAGCAGCTTCATTGTCGGCTGAATCATGGTCTCAATGAATTGCAACATCGAAGCGTAGTAAGCCGCATAGGCGCCAGCCTCTTGCATGCCGCACGCTACCGGGGGCACCCCGTGGTAGGCCAGAATCTGGTTGCGGGCTTGGTCGCGCCCGTTGACGAAATCAATCTCCGAAGGTGGTCGATCCGAGCGTATGGGGATTGCGTCCGAGTTAGTGACCATCACCCGGCCAGCGTTTTTCACGCCAGCCTTGTTTTGGTTGATACTCGCTTCGATACGCTCCATTTCTTCTTGCTTGGTGCCCGCAGGTACTTGGATGATCTGCGAAATTAACGGCCCGTTGCGCAGTGCCGATAGGGTTGCCTCGTCCATCTCTTCGGACAAGTCCATGATCTTGCGGCCAGCGTACAGCGGGCTTTGGCTCTCCCAGGGCATGAACGGATGAGGCCACCCAAAAGAACGGGTATCGCGGATGTCGATCCGCACGAAGCCACCCGACCCCAGGGGGGAATTCGAAAACATCGCCGAAGCGATAATCGGCGTCACCCACAGCGACCCCATGGGGAAAGCAGGCTCAGGGGGCATGTATTGCGTTAAGGGCAGCGGAATCACCCATAGCTCTGCGGGCTGGCCGATTGCGTTAGGGATCTGCCACACAATTGCCCGACCTACCAGCGATATCTGGCACATGATCGCGTAGGAAAACTCGGCCCAGGATTGTTTGTAATTTGGCCGGTCTAGCAGTCGTACTACTGGGTCGTCGTGCCGTGCGGGGGTTGCGGTCTTTTTGCCGTCGCTATCGTAATCGACGTACTCAACGATTACTTTCGCGTTCGAGGCTTGAATAGCCTTCGCGTGAATCGCAATGTAATTCCAGCCTTCGAAGTGCTGGATTTCTTCCATGTGGTTGGAAGCGTAGTATCCCCCTAGGGCGCCGAACGACTGGCGCGCTACATTCGCCGACAATGGCGAAGTGCCCGACGGAATCGACGGCGCTTGACGGCTCACCAAGGCAAACGCCTTCGAGAACCACCGGAACGGATTGGGGATACTAAATGCCATGCCAGCGATACTAGCATAGCCAAATGGTCAAAATATCTTAAAGTAAGCTTTGGGTTTCCTCAACCACCCCAGGCCATATCGCAAGGCGTCCAAGTGGTGGAACGTGTCCTTGTCGGCAATCTTCTCGCTCGGCGTCCCTTGCTCGTCGGTCTCGCGCGAGTAAGTGTTGAACTCTCGAATTAACTTCTGGCAACTCTTAAAAGCCTTGAACTCCACCAACTTCAGGGCAGCGTAGACGCGGTTAATCCCAACTTCGACATCCGATTGATCCGGCTCGTGGATGTGCAATCCCCCTTGGTTAAACTCCATTCGCCATTGGCCCTCTGACTTCGACCCCCCGCAAGACGCTTCGACGCCCACGCCGACTAGGCTTTTTAACGCTGAGGCGTGTTCTTTCGCTGATCGACCGCCTTCGTGGTACTCGCCGATTGCGTAGACGATGTTAGACGCGGGGTCTTTGGCCAGTATAATCGCAGCGGTATTGACGCCGCCGAAGTCGATGCCCAGGTAGCGGGGCCAGTTCGCAGGAATCGGAAACGGTTCAACGACGTGGATTGATTCATCCCAGCAATCGTAGATTTGACCAGCGGGCCGGGTGAATAGGCCACGATAGAACATGTCGAACTTCCACGGGGGCAGCGTGCGTTTAGCTCGTTCCCATTCGTCTAAGGGGAAGTCGGGGTTGGCGATTGTCTCGAACGAAATGACGTCGTAGCCTTCTTCTTTGCGGTCGTATCGATCCACGAATTCAGGACGTAGCCACGAATCGACGTAAGGCGTCGTCGTCATTAGGACGCGCCCTTGATTGAATGAGACGCGCCGCTGGATCGCTTGCCACGAGTCAAGCTTGAACGCCTTTTGCCCGCATTCGTCTAGCCACGCTGACTTAATCGTTGCGGCTTCGAGGCTATCGGGGTTTTGCGCATGGCCAAAGATGATTCGACCCGTCGAATCCTTGGGCCAGCCCATCGCTTCAGGTTTATCGATGATGTAATCGCGCGTGCGGAACTTGCCGACGCCGTAATGTTGCGTGAAGACCTTTTTGATTTCGGGGAACGCGCCTTTGTCGAGCAATGGGTAAGACGGAGCTGCGAGTAGGTAATCCCCAGGGCCGCAACGTTGCATCTCACGGTACAGCCACCACGGGCCGAAAGACGTCTTGCCTCCACGGGTGCCCGCAAGGATCAGGATAAACCGCGACTCCGAGTGCCAAGCCTTAATCTGCCCTGGGTGAAACTTGAACTGCTTAGGCTTCGATTTGTCCTGGGTGCCCTGGCCTAGGGCGTTTAACCGATTTTTGAGACTATCCAGCCGCTGGTACATCGTCGCCATCGGGGGCCTCGCTATCGGGCAATTGTTCAACGCTTGGCGCCTGCTCGACGCTGGCGTCCTGCCGTTCTGCTTCGAGAAGGTCTTCAATTGTAATCGACCTGGCTACAGTGATGACGCCATTAGCTGGCGCGGGCTGGTTGCCTATCACCTGGGGCACCCCATCAACAATACCCGCCGGGTGATCCTTAGTCGCTACCAATCGTTCCAGTTCTTCGATACGCTTTGTGCAAGTGTCTAAAACTCGCATCACTTCGAGGATATTCGGCTCAAGGCCCAGCAATCGCGCCTCGTCTTTGGCGGCTTCTAGTTCGACCTTTAGATTGCCACCGTCATAAGCCCGTTTGCGGATGCTCTGGCGAATGGCAATGTGTTCTGCCAGCCACTGATCACGTTCTTTGTCGAGGATACCTTGCAGGTCTTTTTCAGCCACTTCGATGTATTCAAGTGCCCGTTGTTCCGTGATGTGGAACATGCTCTGCGAAAAATCGACACACTCGCCAATCGACGCGCCCAAGAGCAATTGCTCTTTGACCATGTTGATCCGTATGCGAATGTCTTTCTTTGTGGCTCGTCCGATCTTCATTCATTGCCTCTATAGCTGTTCCGCAGGCCCATAGCGGCTAATTGATTGCCACCAAAACCTGCCCTTACTGGGCGACTTGATCCATGCGTCAAACAAGGCAATAGGCGCCCGACTGTACAAGTATGTCACCTTGCTCTTGTCTGGGCGCATCTTGATGCCGACCCCAGGCATGGCCCAAATTTTGCCGACCCAGCCCGACCGCACTGGGAGCCAGATGCCGTAACGATTACCACTAGGGCTATAAGCGTTAGGCCCGCTGGCCATTGGCTTTGACCTGGGCAAGCCCACGGCTGGGCGTATCCCAGGGACTGGCGGACGAACAATCACCGGCGGCTTAATCATAGCGATACCTCCCAGGTACACATGCTGGGCGCCCAGACCGCCTGCTGACCCGGACGCCCAGCAACGGCTATCGTAAGCCACGCCACTGGGCAAAATGTAAGTGCCCGTGTAAGCCAAAATGTAAGCGAATGTAAGTAAATGTAAGCCCTTATTGGCCCTGACCTGCCATCCAATCGATGAATGATTTCGTCTGTCGAACAGCGTCCTCAACAACCTCGCTTTGCGATTGCTTGCATTGGCTAAGGTAGGCTTTCAGTTCTGGCGTTATGTTGATCGTCGTGACGATCTTGGGAGTGCCCCGAAGCGACTTGCGCCCAGCCCTTTCCCGTTTGCCCCCGTGCGCCATTATTGAGCCGCCTTGATTAGGACTTGGCAAGCGACCAAGTAACGAGCGGGAACCATTGTCCCAGCGTAAGCCCGCAGCTTCAACTTGGCTAACCGAGCGTTTTCTTCAACCGTCTTGGGGGTCGTAAACCCGAGCAATTCGCAAGCCTTTGAGTATTCCATTTCTATTCTCCGTTTGATGTTTTTGCGTTGGGCATGTAATCAATATAGCGGGGCAATCTTGATTGTCAATCAGTATTTCAAGAGAACCCAAAATATTTTCAAAATGTCAAACGCCTAGCAATCTATTAGACACTCGCACTATCTTCAGTATCTATTTTTCCGTTAAGACAGATTGTCTTTACCTTAGTGCGATTAGTGGATTTGCCCTTTTTCGCCAGACGACATTTTGACGGTCGTCATTCTTATGTTTGTTACACTACATCTATTGCATGGTCAATTTGTAAATAGACTATTAGTCCAATTAGGCCGGAATACCCACTGTATTTGTACAATCATCAAAGCAATTCAGCGGCTAGATTGGCAACCGTAGCGACCCGCAAGGGACGTCGATTTCTGCAGTGTACTAGGTCAATACAAATTCCACTAGGCATAGGTTTATTATGTATACGTTTTTAGCCCGCGAGGGCCTTTTTGGGCCTCGATTCAATGCAATTAGTGTGAAAAAAGGATAAAAAATGTAGACAGTTTCTGAAATATTTGTATTCTCAAAAATGAGAATCGCCATGTTTTATAGGCTTTTTTGTTAGTCAAACACCTATTAGAAAGCAATTAGTGCAGAATTTCGGGGGTCGACACCCCTTTAGGCACTTTCTGTTACAATCGACTACTGAACACTTTCGGCCCTATTTCTGGTGGTTTGCATATAACGCGCGTACGCGCGCCCAATGCGCGTAAAGCTTTTTTATTCTAATTCTTTTTTTATTATATATATATAATAGTAAGGTAGCAGCCTAAACTGTACACTACATCAACGTTCTGACAATAAAACAACTACAGCCCTCAACCCCCCCATTTTTGGCCCTTTTCGGCCCTGGGGGGTCGAAACCGCCTTTTTTTACACTAATTCGCGCCAGTGTCCACGACTTGCTAAAAAGTGCCTGACATGTCCGCTCATTTTTCGGGGCGATTTTTGGAAGTGCCTTACACTAATCTTTCTTAATTCACACTAAACCAATTAATCCCTGGCAATAATTGCCTGTGCATCAGCCACTATCAATTGAACATTCGAAGCAATCAGTACACTACGCAATAACAATTGTCAGACTTTCTATTCGTAGTTTGGGCTTGATTTTTGGCTTGAACCTGGGCATTGCCACGCACACGCCGGCACACGTTTCGAGCATGTGTTGGGCACGGAAACGCAAGCAACAACGCGCAAAAACACCGAGAAAAATAGGCAAATGCTGATTTAGGCAGTGTCCTACGGAACCGAAGGTTACTGGTTCGACTCCAGTCGGGTGTATTCAAAAAGCCCTTGTTTTCTCGATGTTTTTTGCTTTAACGCCAAAGGTAAAAACGTCAAATGTCAAACGCACACGACCAGCACACGATCTCCGAAGTTCGTTATCACACGACTCGCGGCTATTTCTTCGCATACTCGCAAGGTCGTCAGATTTATTTAGGCAAAGATGCCAAACTGGCCGAACTACGTCGTCAGGAATTGATAGCTGAGTCGATAGCACGGCAACGCGAAGCGTTAAATAGGCCACCAATCGATTCAAACACTCAAAACATACTTTTACTCGATGAAGCTATCGGAGCGTTTCTGGCGCATTTTACGAAAGGCAATTACGACCGCTCCGATACGGCACTTTGCCAACGCTCGATGGGTTTGCTATCCAACTTTTGCGGCTCGAAGATCATCCACAATTTTAAAACTCAAGACTATTTAGACTTCCGCGCGCATCTTATGTCAATCACCGATCATCGCGGCAAAAAATTTTCGCGAAATTATTTGAACAAGCTTACGAAAATGGTTAAGCGACTATTCAAGTACTGCGCTCAGAATGATCATTGCACAGTAGAACAATACAACAAACTTGCGCTTATACAAAACTTAGAGTACGGTAAGGGTGGCATAGAGTTAAACGCTCGTCAGGGTGTCCCTGATTCGACAGTCGAGGCTTGTCTGCCCTTCATGCAACCCATGATCGCCGATATGGTTCGTCTGCAAATGCTATCGGGAATGCGACCGTGTGAACTCTCGATCCTTACCCACGCCCAAATCTCACGCCCTGGGCACATCGTCATTATCCCCAGGACTAACCGGCCCCTCACACCAGTAACGCACGATCAAACAACCGTCTGGTTTTACTTACCCGTAGTCCACAAGAACACAGCCCGCTCGAAGCCCAAGGTTATTTGCTTCGGCCCCAGGTGCCAGACGATCCTGGCTCCCTACTTAGCCAACCCTACCTCGGAGTACATTTTCGACGGACGACTCCTCAAATCGCGTCGCAGCACGCAACGCCGCCTTCCTTACACATCCGTGGAACTGTACCGGGATGAGATTCACCGCGCCGTCCAACGTCACAACAAGGCCCACCCCGACTCCCCTCTCGAGGACTGGACGCCCTACCAATTGCGCCATGCGGCGGCCCAGGCGTACTCCGAGGCTTACGGGCGTGACACGGCGGCGGCTGTCTTGGGTCACGATGGCCTAGATACGATCAGCGTCTATGTTACCCAAGAACTAATCAAGGCCAGCAAAGCGGCGGCTGAACTGGGCTAATTTTTTCAAATTGCCCATTTGATGGTCTATAATTCTGGTGTCTAATCACACCATGAGAATATCCAAGTATGCGTAGGCTTTATGGCTTCATCGTTACTGGCGAAGTAATTGGTTCATTTTGCAAACGTGGAAGCCGTGCGTTTAAGGTAGTCGGCCCAGTGCCAGAATCGGCAAGGTTTTATTCGGCGCATTTCGACAACAGTCGTAACGCTTTTATCGTCGTGTTTGAGGACGAGTCATTCCCGCTAGTACCGCAAGGCGCAATCATTCCAATTGGCATAGGGCCGGAAATTGCTGACCTGATACCACTAGCAAAAGGATCTTAAAGGCTTTAGCCACTTCGACGTTAGAAGATGTCTAAATCTTTTCAAATTCACCCCTCGTTGGCATATAATCTAACGTGCAATTTCAGGGGACACGCCAACACCATGAACCAATACCTAGATTTATTGCGCGAGATACGCCAAACAGGCACAAGCAAAGAGCAACGGGCCGTGTTGAAATCGGACGGTTCGAGGCCAACAGTGCTAAGTGTCTTCGGGCGACAAATCTGCTTTGACCTGGGCAATGGTGCCGGGTTCCCGATAGTGACCACCAAGAAGATGCCTTGGAAAGCCATTGTGCATGAACTGATTTGGTTCCTGCGGGGCGATACCAACGTGCGCTACCTGCAAGAAAACAACGTCACGATCTGGAACGAGTGGTGCGATGCCCAGGGCGAACTGGGGCCGATCTACGGCAAGCAGTGGCGCCGCTGGGAAGGCCCCCAGGGCACGGTCGACCAAGTGGCCCGCTTGATTGAAGGGATCAGGAAAGTAAAAGCGAATCCCCAGGCATCTGAGGCGCGGCGGTTGATCCTGACCGCATGGAATCCGGCGGATATGCCCGATAGCAAGGTGCCGACGGGGTGCCATACGATGACGCAGTTCAACGTAACCAACGGTCGGCTTTCTTGCCAGTTGTATCAACGCTCGGCGGATATGTTCCTGGGCGTCCCGTTCAACATCGCGTCGTATGCCTTACTGACGCACATTCTGGCTAAATTAACTGGTCTTCGGGTCGGCGAGTACATCCATACGTTTGGTGACGCGCACATTTACAGCAACCATTTTGAGGCGGTCGATGAGCAATTAACGCGCACGCCATACCCATTGCCCCCGTTGCGGATCGACGGGGAGATAACCTCAATCGATACCATTCGTGCCGATCAGTTTCATTTAGTGGGCTATCAACACCATGCCCGATTGCCTGGGGAAGTGGCGATCTAAATATTTTTTCTTGGTGGCGCCAATTCTTTTACCGCTGCGCCCTTGGTGGTCTATAATTATTGCGTGCTGGTCGGCTATCTTATTCTCCTTGAGTGTTACCCCGTTCAGCCGACCAGCACACCCCCTTTTCAACACCG
>JACCDR010074217.1_pt1 | contig 19499 bp, 15 predicted proteins | sample 7446431 | NCBI WGS metagenome assembly JACCDR01 (sample SAMN15323443, study PRJNA562643) | freshwater metagenome | isolation source: river surface water | place: USA:Blue River Watershed | collected 2017-08-17 | reverse complement strand
TAAAGGTTGCAACGCAAATTTTTGAAAAATTTTACGGAAGTCTGAAAGAATATCAAATTGTAGCCTTGCTTCCATCTTATCTCGAACGTACTAACGCTTCGTTGGTGTATATGGTTCAACATTTTATTGAACAAAGTGGGCATACGGGTTCGGGGTTTTATTTGCACGAATACGCTTTGTTACGAGAAAATCTACGCCAAAGTTTACAGCAAAATCCACAGCAAAAAATCCTGTTGATTGGCGTTACGTTTGGGTTACTCGACTTGGTAGAATCGGGCTTAGACTTTCGTTTTTTACAAGAGTTTTCCCAAGTGATTGTGATGGAAACAGGGGGCATGAAAGGTCGCCGCAAAGAAATGATTCGGGAAGAAGTACATGCCCTCCTGTGTGCCGGTTTGCACGTGCCGAGCATTCACTCAGAATATGGCATGACAGAGTTGCTTTCGCAAGGCTATTCGCAAGGCGAAGGCATTTTTACCCTGCCCGACTCGATGCGTATCATGCTCAGAGATGTAAACGACCCTTTTTGTTGGCTCAATAATTCAAGCCGTTCGGGTGGCATCAATGTCATCGACCTCGCCAATGTGGACTCTTGTGCTTTTATCGAAACCAAAGATTTAGGGGCATTTGTGCCAGGGCAAGCAGGGGCTTTCAGGATTTTAGGACGCTTCGACAACGCCGATATTCGGGGCTGCAACCTCATGGTTTTGTGAAAAAGCCCTAAGCGTGGGCTTCGAGCCACTCTTCGCCAGTGTCATACACCTCTTTTTTCCAAATCGGCACCACCTTTTTTAGCTCGTCGATGAGCCATTTGCAGGCTTCAAAAGCGTCGGCTCGGTGAGGCGTTGAAACGGCAATTACCACAGGAATATCGCCAATGTTAAGCTCGCCTTTGCGGTGTATCATGGCTACTTTTTCAATATCCCAACGCTTTTTTGCTTGATTGACAAGCTCTTGCATTTTTTTTTCGGCCATTGCGTCATACGTTTCAAATGCTAAACGCACCACCGATTTCGACAAATTATGGTTGCGAACCGTACCAATAAATACATCTATCGCACCTGCACGCTCCGATTGTACAAAATCAATACAGGCTTGTACGTCAATGGGTTTATCTGTTATTTTTATCATAATCGTTGTGGATTAAAAGACTTTGTTCTTTTAAGGTAATACTTTTTCATACGTTACAAAATCAAAAGCATAGCGGTGCTTTTCGTCTGGCAAATGCTGTACACGGCTCTTTTCCTGCCAAGTGTCTTTGGCTAAAGTAGGAAAAAAAGCATCGCCTTCAAACGAAGCTTGTACTTCTGTTTGATAAACACAATCGGCAAAGGGCAATGCCAATTGATAAATTTCTGCTCCTCCAATCACAAAGGCTTCTTCCGATTCGAGCTGCTGGGCTTGAGCAATGGCTTCTTCCAACGAGCCAACCGTAATACAACCTGCGTGTTGCCAGTCTGGATTACGAGAAATGACAATCGAAGTACGATTGGGCAAAGGTTTGCCAATAGATTCAAACGTTTTACGGCCCATCATAATCACGTGGCCAGAAGTAAGCCTTTTGAACATTTTCAAATCTTCGGGCAAATGCCAAATCAATTGGTTGTCTTTACCAATCACCCCATTTTGGGCTACGGCAACAATAATAGCTAATTTCAAGGATTTAAGAATTTTTCGACAAAGTTAGAGCGAATCTTGTCAACAAAGAAGTTGGAAAGTGATTATTATGCGTTGATTTGTGGTTTTTATCCCCGAAGTTTCAAAAGATGTTTTTGACATTTCCGACATCTGCAATCCCAAGTTGCCAATAGCTTTTGCCTATTGAGCTTGCAAAAGCATTGTAGCCGTCTATACAAAGTGCTATATCAAAGCCTATTTTTCTCTTGCTTACCCTAAGCTACAGGATGGAATCTTCATAAAAACCTAGCAACTTGCTGTATTACTCTATCAATCTGATTGATTCCAATACTATTACCATGAAAAAAATTCTTCTTGCTTTGACATACTTGTTTGTCGGAAGCACACAATTGATGGCTCAAAAGCCCACCAAAGGCACTTTTCCCGATGGCTCGCCTATTAGTGCTTGGTTTACCAACAACAAAAAAGTGAGCTTATCACAACTAGGGAAAGCTTATATTTTGACTGATTTTGGGGTAAAACAAGACAGCACCTTGCTACAAACCGAAGCAATTCAAACCGTGATTGATTTGGCATCGAGCAAAGGAGGAGGTGTAATTGTTGTGCCCAAAGGAACTTTTTTGAGTGGGGCTTTATTTTTTAAACCTAAAACACATTTATATGTGTCGGAAGGAGCAAAACTCAAAGGTTCTGATAATATTGCCGATTATCCTAAATTACCTTCTCGCATGGAAGGGCAAAGCCTCGATTACTTTACGGCTTTGGTCAATGCCTATCAAGTAGATGGCTTTACAATCTCAGGGAAAGGCACGATAGACGGCAATGGTTTGCATTATTGGGAGGCTTTTTGGCAAAGACGTAAAGAGAATCCTAATTGTACCAATTTGGAAGTTTCACGCCCACGCTTGGTATTTATATGGAAATCTAATAACGTGCAAGTGCAAGATGTAAAGCTGCATAATGCGGGCTTTTGGACGAGCCATTATTACCAATGCAACAACGTAAAAATCCTAGATGCACACATTTATTCGCCTTACCAGCCCGTGAAAGCTCCAAGTACCGATGCCATCGACATCGACGCTTGCAACAATGTATTGGTGAAAGGATGCTATATGTCGGTTAATGACGATGCCATAGCCTTAAAAGGAGGCAAAGGCCCTTGGGCCGACAAAGTGCCTAGCAATGGAGCAAATACCAATATCATCATCGAAGATTGCGAATTTGGCTTTTGCCATTCGGCACTTACTTGTGGCAGCGAAGCCATTCATAACCGCAATATCATCATGCGTAATTGCCACGTAAGCGAAGCCAGTCGAGTATTATGGCTCAAAATGCGACCCGATACGCCGCAATTGTACGAGCATATTCTCGTCGAGAATATCAAAGGACAAGCCCGCAGTCTTTTGTATGTAAAGCCTTGGAAACAGTTTTTCGATTTGCAAGGACGCAAAGATGTACCGCTGTCGTATTGCGACCATATCAGTTTAAAAAACATCGAACTTACCTGTGATATTTTTTACGATGTAGCCATTTCTGAATACGATAAATTATCAAATTTTACTTTTGAAAATTTTAAGGTAAACAGTAAAAACCCTGCCATAGACAAAAGCGTTGTACAAGGTTTTACGTTGAAAAACATCAAGGTAAATGATAAAATCATCGAATAACACAGCGGTTATTTAAACCCAATCGGATTGCGTTGTTGCTGTTTGAGCAAACGGTAGGCTTCTAACAGCACACGCTCTTCAAATTTTTCTCGCCAGAACCGTACTTCTGTTTCGAGCTGTCGTTTTTCTTCTTGTAAAGTTTGATAGGCTTCTTGTAACGCCTCCAATTCTGTGGTAGCTACCGACGGGGCAAGCGTTTGGGAAGGCAAAAGCGTTTGCCAGTCGAGCCGAAGTAGGTCAGCAATAGCCATCGCTCTTGCCAATGTCAACGTTGTTTTTCCTCGCTCAATGTCTCCGTAGGTTGTGGTAGAAATACCTAATTGGTCGGCTACATTTTCTTGCGAAAGCCCAAGCATCAAGCGGGCTTTACGAATAGATTCAGCAATGTTGGGCTTTTTCATAAATTTTTAGCATAAATTTTGTAAAAAAAACATTCTCTACGAACACTTGGTTCAATGCTAGTGTGATAAAGGTAAAATATTGATTTTCAAACAGATATTCAATGTTTATTGTTTTTATGTAAAAAAATATAAAGGAAAAGTCGAAAATTCCGAGAATTTATCTGTTATTCCGACTAGGATTTTTTCATAGATTTTGCATATTTGCTTTAGAAGACACTCGACGATTGCCCTCAGCCAAGTGCTGTGAATCGTCCGAACCATTTTCTTTAAATTCGAGTTAAAAGAGTAAAAAACAATTATAAAATTATGTTTCACAAAGAATTAAGTTCAGAAGAGTTCAGAAAATACGCTGTTCATCACAGAGGATTGAACGGCTTGGCAGTTGACCAGTACATGAATCAAATCGGCGGAACGAGCCGTCCATTTATAGAAGATATGACGCAATACATCATCGAAGAGCGTCCGATGCGTTTTGCCCAAATCGACGTATTTTCTCGTTTGATTATGGATCGTATCATCTTTATGGGCGTACCAGTAGATGACTATATGGCAAACATCATTGTAGCACAAATGTTGTTTATGGAATCGACAGATGCCAAAAAAGACATCATGATGTATATCAATAGTCCTGGGGGGTCTGTATATGCAGGTTTGGGTATTTATGATACGATGCAGTACATTCGTCCAGAAGTAGCCACCATTTGTACGTCGTTGGCAGCCTCAATGGGTGCGGTGTTATTGGCTGGCGGTGCAGCAGGCAAACGTTCGGCCTTGCCTCATGCCCGCATCATGATTCACCAACCTTCGGGCGGAGCACAAGGGCAATCGCGCGATATTGAAATTACAGCCCGTGAAATTGTGAAAATTCGTAAAGAATTATATGATATTTTGGCAAGCCATTCGGGCAAATCTTTTGAAGAAATTGAGCGTGATTCAGACCGTGACTATTGGATGCGTGCCGAAGAAGCCAAAGAATACGGCTTGATTGATGAGATTCTGACACGCTAGTCGGGCAGTCAAAAGCTCTTATAGTAGCTCATAATCGTTTAGCCATGCAAGTCATTTGTTGGCTAAACGATTTTTTATTATAGTCTTACGACCATCCTTTTCAATCGTCAAAATATCCTAAGAAATCATACCTCCTATACTTAATTCCTACAGACACAAGTATTTTTGTAATTAATTCAGTAATTTTACCAATCGTTAAATCTTACGTGTAGAACGGCTTTGTTTGCAAGCCAGCTTTTCGATAATCAAGCTATTGTAGAATGAAACAACATAAACAGCCACACTGTACTTTGTGTGGAAGACCTGAAAACGAAGTGCCACTGTTATTGCAAGGGGTGGAAGGACAGATATGTACAGAATGTGTTACACACGCTTATCAGATAATTCAACAAGAATTTGCTCCGTCGGCAAAAACGTCTAAAGGAAAAGCAGCAAAGGCTAAATTTGATTTAATTAAGCCTATTGAGATGAAAAAATTCCTTGACCAGTACGTGATTGGCCAAGATGAAGCCAAAAAATGCCTCTGCGTAGCTGTCTATAATCACTACAAAAGATTAATGCAAAAAACTACCCAAGATGAAATTCAGATAGAAAAATCAAATATCATCATGGTTGGCGAAACAGGTACAGGCAAAACCTACATGGCTCGCACCATTGCCAAAATGCTCCAAGTGCCTTTCTGTATTGCCGATGCCACGGTTATTACCGAAGCAGGTTACGTAGGCGAAGATGTAGAAAGTATTTTGAGCCGTTTGCTGCAAGCCGCTGATTATGACGTAGCTAAAGCAGAAATGGGCATTGTATTTATTGATGAAATAGACAAAATTGCTCGTAAATCTGATAATCCTTCTATCACACGTGATGTTTCGGGCGAAGGTGTACAACAAGCGTTGTTGAAATTATTGGAAGGTTCGGTTGTCAATTGTCCGCCACAAGGAGGACGAAAACACCCAGAGCAAAAAATGATTGCCGTAAATACCGAAAATATCCTATTCATTTGCGGAGGAGCATTTGATGGCATCGACCGCCACATTGCACGCCGTTTGAATACACAACCCATTGGTTTTAATAAGGATAATAATTTTTACGAAGCTTTCGACCAACAACATTTGATGCGTTATGTGAATGCACAAGACCTAAAATCCTTTGGCTTGATTCCTGAGTTGTTGGGTCGTTTGCCAGTCGTAACTTCGCTTAATCCGCTCGACAAAACGACGTTATTTTCGATTTTGAAAGAACCCAAAAATGCTTTGACCAAACAATACCGCAAGCTATTTGAAATGGAAGGTATTGTAATGGACTTTACAGACGAAGCCCTCGAATACATCGTCGAACAAGCCATGCAATACAAACTTGGAGCAAGAGGGTTGCGTTCTATCTGCGAAACGATTGTCACCGATGCGATGTTTGAATTGCCTTCGCAAGAAAATGTCAAAAGCTTCATCGTCACGGCTGATTATGCAAGAGAGAAGTTTGAAAAATCTGTTTTCTATAAAATGAAAACAGTTGCATAACACGCAAGGCTTACAGAAAACCACTGTAAGCCTTTTTTATGGCATACCAGATGTGATAAGTATGAATGCTGAGGTATGAATCTAAAATGTTATTTTTTAGGAATTTATACTTGATTTTGACTAAAACAAATCGTAAATTACTGAAAGTCAAAATGCTAATTTACAATTGATACTTATTACAATAATTTTACTTGTATTTTCATTCAATGAGTCTAAGATAGCCCAAAGGTAAAATATTAAAACAAGCAATTTCTCCGTTTTAGAGCAAAAGCAATGCCTGCTTTATGTATCTTTATCTTACCAATTCAAACACAAAAGTTATGCAAATCAAACCTTACTACCTCGGAACTGTAGCATTGGTAGCCATGCTCTCGTCTTGTGCAAAGCACAACAATCTAAGTATCACTCAAACGCCCGTACAAACGGCAATCGTAGCTCCCTGCGAAGCACTGCCTGCAACCTCAACGGCACTTGCTGCAAATCAAACGCCCGAAATACCGTCTTTGTATGCGTCATCAGACGTAAATATCGTGACGCTCGAAGCAGCAAGCAAGGGCACAAAATATGAAAAAACGGTAGCTAAACTAAAGGATGTTTTACAACAAGTAGAACGTGCCAAACAAGAGCAATCGCAAGTGAATCAGCAACATAAAATGAATTTTGCTGAAAAATTAGTAGTAAAAAAATTAGAAAAACAATACAAAAAAGCGTCTAATCAAGCGGCTAGTGGCTTTCATAGCTGGAACAGTTTCTTAAAAGTTGGCGTTATTTTACTAGGAATCGGGATTATTCTAACGATTCTTGGGCTAGGAGCAATCGGTGGTTTATCAGCCTTAATTGGTTTAATTTTTACAGTAATTGGTCTTTTAGCTGAATTTTAGTTGTATCACTTTCTACTTAGAAGCTTAACAAATGAGCTTCTAAGTAGAAAAACAAACGCATTGGTATTACAAATTCTGAGAAAATGGGCAAAAAACTCATACGTTTCGATTGGGCAATCAAAAGGCTTTTACGCAACAAGGCGAACTTTGTTGTGTTGGAAGGTTTTTTGTCAGAACTGCTGTTTGATACGATTAAAATAGAACAAATCTTAGAAAGTGAGGGCAATCAACTGACGGATGATGAAAAGTTTAATCGGGTGGATATACTGACCCAAAACTCCAAAAACGAACTTATCATCATCGAAATACAAAGTACCTACGAAATTGATTATTTTCAACGCATGGCTTTTGGGGTGTCTAAAAGCATCACCGAAAACCTTAAAATTGGACAAAAGTATGCAGAGATAAGGAAGGTTATTTCTATAAATATTGTTTACTTTAACCTAGGTCAGGGGCAAGATTATATTTACAAAGGCAAGACGGATTTCCGAGGTATTCACCAAGATGATTTACTTGGGCTTTCGGAAAAGCAAAAGCATACCTTTCTGAAAAGTAATGTATCGGATATTTTTCCAGAATATTACTTGTTAAAAGTCAACCAGTTTAATAACAATGCGAAAGATACGTTAGACGAATGGATTTACTTTTTGAAAAATAGCGAGGTGAAAGACGAGTTTAGGGCAAAGGGCTTGAAGGAAGCAGGGGACGTACTCGACATCATGCGACTAAAAAAAGAAGACCAATATGGCTACAATCGGTATTTAGACAGCTTGCACCTGAAAGCAAGCGAGCTATTTTCCTTGCAAACAGAAGAAGAGTTTAGGGTGAGAGAAACAAGTAAATTGGAAGAACGAATCGAAATTGCTCGCAATGCTATACAAGCAGGTTTGGATGATTTGACAATTCATCACATTACCAAACTACCGATAGAACAAATTCAAGCACTGCGTAAAGTCGCTGATTAATGGTATTTTAGGTTTACAATCATTTGGTGTTTTTACATACATTTTATAAGATTACTCATGAGCAAGAAAGCTGTTGTATTATTGCATGGATTTGGAGAAGATGCTACTGTTTGGGCAGGTTTTGTCCCTTTTTTACAGAAAAGCTTTCGTGTCGTTACACCCGATTATGCTTCTCTCGAACACCTTTCGACGATGGAGGCTTATGCCACTTGGATTAAAGAGCTTTTAGCTACCGAAAATATCCAACAATGTACGCTCATTGGTCATTCGATGGGAGGGTATATTGCCTTGGCTTTTGCCGAGTTATTCCCTGAGATGGTAACAGGCTTGGGCTTATTTCATTCAACTGCTTATGCCGATACCGACGAAAGAAAAGCCATTCGTATCAAAAATGTATCATTTTTGGAGGCACACGGCACAGCGTTTTTTATTAAAAACTTTACGCCAAATCTTTATACCGAAACATTTGTTAATCAGCATATTGAAGTAGTGCAAAAACATATTGCCTACTCGTCGCAATTGCCTGTCAAAGCACTTATGACGGCAATGGATGCCATGCGTTTGCGACCCGACCGCCGACACGTTCTTAGTCAAGCGAAGTATCCTGTAATGTTTGTCGTGGGCAAACAAGACAAAAGTATTCCTTTTGACGACGCACAAGCACAACTTTTGTTGAATCCTCGTATCACTTCGCTTGTCCTTGACCAAGTAGCACACATGGGCATGATTGAAGAACCAGAAGAATGTTTGCGTTTTGTGAAAAAGTTTTTATTGACTTAACATAATACAATTTTCATCATTATTTAACTATTCTCTAACCAACATTCATCCTTACAGGAAGCAATTTTGCTAATTATGTATGCAAAATTCTTTCTAACATTGAAATCGCTATTCCGTTTTGTGTTGTGCCTGAGCTTGTGGAGCGTCGGACAGTTGAATGTATTGGCTCAAACGCCGTTGAAAGTTCGTGGAAAGGTGCTTGATGCCAAAACCAACGACGTTATTCCTTTTGCCAATATTGTGGTACTTGGCACAACGCAAGGCACACAAAGTGATATGAATGGTAATTTTTATCTAGAAATTACCGTAGCAACTCCCGTCATCAAGGTATCTATGGTGGGCTACCAAGCCCAAACTCGCCGCCTGACCAGTACAGGCAATATCCAAACTAGCTTTCGTTTACAAGCCATTAGTAGTGATTTGGCCGAAGTAACTGTTAAGGGTAAAAAGCAAAAATACCGCAACAAAGACAACCCTGCGGTGGCATTGGTACGAAAAGTAATAGAACATAAAGACCGTAATCGGCCAGAATCTTTAGACTTTTACCAATATAATCGTTACGAAAAATTAGAATTTGATTTAAGTAATATTTCCGAAAAATTCAGAAACAAACGCTCTCTTCGCAAATTCGACTTCGTTTTCGACCATTTAGATACCTCCAAAATTACGGGAAAGGTCAATTTGCCGATGTATCTCAAAGAAACCGTTTCGGAAGTATTTTATAGAAAAAATCCAGAAACACGCAAAGAACGCATCCAAGGCGAAAAAATGACAGGCTTGGGCGGCTATATCGACAACAATGGTATCAAGTTGTATTTAGAAGCCTTATACCAAGATGTACATTTTTACGACAACAATATTTTGTTGCTTACCAATCAGTTTTTAAGCCCTATTTCGCCACTTGCACCGCAGTTGTATCGCTATGTGATTGTTGACACCACGGTTTTTCACCAAACGCCCTGCATCAGCTTGGGGTTTGCCCCCCGTAATGCAAGCGACCAATTATTTCAAGGGGTGATGTTGGTGGCACTTGATTCGACTTATGCCGTAAGAAAAGTAGAAATGGGTTTTTCAAAAGACATTAATGTAAATTTTGTCACCGACCTAAAAATAGTACAAGAATTTGATTGGGTAGAAAAAAAGGGCTTGATGCTTTCAAAAGATGAGCTTTCTATAGAGTTTAATTTACTCAAAAAAGAAAATGGCATGGGCTTGTTTGGGCAACGAAGCATTTCTTACCAAAACTACCAATTGAACAACCCTTTACCTGAAACAATTTTTACAGGACTGAAAACCGAAACGCTCGCCAATGCTACGCAACAAAGCGATGATTTTTGGGCAAAAGCACGTCACCAGCCGCTTTCGAGCAAAGAACAGGGCATTTACACCATGGTCGATAGTGTAAAAAAAGTGCCTGCCTTTCAGCGATTTATGAATACAGCCTCCTTTTTGCTCGAAGGTTATAAACCCATTGGCGGTTTTGAAATTGGGCCAGTCAATACCTTTTACAGCTTCAATCCGATAGAAGGTTTGCGGCTACGCTTGGGCGGACGCACTACGCCAAAATTTAGCGAACGTGTCGCTTTTGAAACCTACGCTGCTTATGGTTTTAAAGACCAACAACCCAAATATTTTGCTTCGGCGACGTTATCTTTAACCAATCATAACATTTATACCTATCCTATTCGACACCTGCGATTTTCTTATCAAAATGATATTAAAATTCCTGGACAAGAACTACAATTTGTGCAAGAAGACAATTTTTTACTGTCTTTCAAAAGAGGAGTAAACAACAAAATGACTTATAATCAGGTCTATGCCGTGGATTTTTTGCGAGAATCTCGCACGGGCTTGGCTTGGAATATCAACTTCAAACACACCCGTCAAACGCCCGCAGGTGTATTGCAATTCCAACAAGCAAACGGTGAAAATACGCCCCAACTGACCACCGCCGAATGGACCTTGGGCTTGCGTTATGCACCCAACGAGCAATTTTATCAAGGCAAAAACTATAGAATACCAATTGTGAATAAATATCCCATTCTACAAGTAAGATATACTTATGCTCCTAAAAATTGGTGGGGAAGCAATTATGAATACAGCCGTTTGACGGCGATGCTCAACAAAAGAATGTACGTGTCGCCTTTGGGCTATGCTGATGTAACGCTCGAAGCAGGTAAAATGTGGGGACAAGCACCGTATCTGTTGTTGTTTGTACACCGTGCCAACCAAACCTATGCCTTTCAGCCTGAAGCCTATAACCTCATGAATTTCCTAGAGTTTGTCAGTGACCAATATGCTGCTGTCTTTGTGGATTATCATTTGAATGGCTTTTTTTTCAATAAAATACCATTAATAAATCGCCTCAAATGGCGTGAGGTTGTCACCTGCAAAACCCTGTGGGGAGGATTATCCGCCAACAATACCCCTAACAGCACTAACCAATTGCCGCAGTTGCCTTTTGATACCCAAACCCAAACCTCGGCACTCGAAGCCCGTCCTTATACCGAAGTGAGTATTGGTATCGAAAATATCTTCAAAATTTTACGCATCGACCTTTTACAACGCATGACTTATCTCGATAAACCCAACGTTGCGAATAAACCTGCCATTCGATTCAGGATGAAATTTGATTTTTAGGTGAAAATTTTACAAAAAAACGTTTAGGTGAAAGCAAAATAACAGGAAAACAGGAAAGGTATTTGACATAAATTTAACGCAAATCACTTTGAAAAATACAAAATTGATTATTTTTGCATTCTCATTTTGACAAAGTTATCTGTTGAGCATTTATTCCTAGTCATTTCTTTAACCAAACGTTCTTATTAGATAGGAAGCTTCGTGCAGCCTAACTGAAACTGTACATACGAAAATGTCATCCAAAAAAATCCAATCAGCCCTCATCTCGGTTTATTACAAAGACGGTCTTGCACCAATTGTAGAGTTACTTCATAAAAATGGCGTAACGCTTTATTCTACAGGCGGTACACAAACTTTTATCGAAGAAATGGGCATTCCTGTGATTCCCGTCGAAGACCTCACAAGCTATCCTTCTATTTTTGGAGGACGTGTAAAAACCTTGCATCCAAAAGTATTTGGGGGAATTTTGTACCGTCGTGACAACGAAGGTGATGTACAAACTGCCGCTCAGTTTGAAATCCCTTCTATCGACTTGGTTATTGTTGATTTGTATCCTTTTGAAGAAACGGTAGCCAGTGGTGCTGCCGAAGACGACATCATCGAGAAAATCGACATTGGTGGTATTTCGTTGATTCGTGGGGCTGCCAAAAACTTCAACGATGTATTAATTGTATCTTCTCGTACACAATATGCAGAAGTGTTGGCCTTATTAGAAGCGAAAAGCGGTGCTACCGACCTAGCCGACCGCAAGCGTTTTGCGATGTTGGCATTTGGCGTTTCGTCGCATTACGACACGGCCATTCATGCGTATTTTTCTGGCAATACTACCGATATTTACAACTTCAAATCCTTGCCTACGCAGTCGTTGCGTTATGGCGAAAACCCACACCAAGCTGCTACTTTCTATGGCGATTTGAATGCTCTTTTTGATAAACTCAACGGCAAAGAACTTTCGTATAACAACCTTGTGGACGTAGATGCCTGCATTACCTTGTTGGACGAATTTACCGAAACGTCTTTTGTCATTATCAAGCATACCAACGCTTGTGGTGTAGCCTCGGCCGCTACCGTCAAAGACGCTTATCTCAACGCTTTTGCTTGCGATACCGTTTCGGCATTTGGAGGCGTGTTGGCTACCAATGGCGAAGTAGATGCCGCCGCAGCCGAAGCCATGAATACGTTGTTTTTTGAAATCTTAATTGCTCCGTCTTTCACTGAAGAAGCCCTCGCAATTTTGAAAACCAAGAAAAACAGAATTTTGTTGAAACGCAACGAAGTAGCTTTCGGTAAAAAAATGTTCAAAACGTTGTTGAATGGCGTATTAGAACAAGACAAAGATTTGGCTATCGAAACCGCCGCCGAGATGCGTACCGTAACCGAAAAAGCACCGACAACGGCAGAACTAAAAGCCTTAGAATTTGCCTTGAAAGTGTGTAAACATACCAAATCGAACACCATCGTATTGGCGAAAGAAGGACAATTATTGGCAAGTGGCGTAGGACAAACCTCTCGTGTAGATGCCTTGAAACAAGCCATTGAAAAAGCCGCAGAATTTGGCTTTGATTTGCAAGGCTCGGTGATGGCATCAGACGCTTTCTTCCCTTTCCCCGACTGCGTAGAGATTGCTCATAAAGCAGGCATTACGGCGGTTGTACAGCCCGGTGGCTCTATCAAAGATAAAGACTCTATTGCTTATTGCGATGCCAACGGCTTGGCAATGGTCATGACAGGCGTGCGTCATTTCAAACATTAATCATCAAGCAAATCTTTTGCTTACAATGTCTTGGTAAAACTTTTACCAAGACATTTTTTTTAGAAAATATCTGCCTTTTGTACAATTTTAACACGCTGCAAAAAGTTACTTACTTCTTTATTAAAAAACTCTCACGACAATCTGTTAAAATTTCCCAAAATTAAGCCCAAAACAGCCCGAAAATCCCCTTGTTTTTAGGCAATTCAATAGATTTTTCCTATTTTTACATTTTAATGCAAAGAAGAAAAAAGTGGCAACAACTCCTTACGTATTCCAAATGCCTAAAATAGGTATAAAGAAGCCTTGCGTTGGCAAGCCTTTCATTCATCCCTCCTCACGACGGTAACGCTGAGCCGTCTGCCTACTATTTCGTTTAAGCATAAATACCAAACAGATTACAGCAAGTAATAACTTCAAAGAAGATATGTCAGAAATTCAAGAACCATTAGAAAGTAGTAACGCAAACAACTATGGTGCCGACAACATTCAAGTATTAGAAGGGTTGGAGGCAGTACGTAAACGCCCTTCAATGTATATCGGCGATACGGGTATCAAAGGACTTCACCACTTGATTTGGGAGGTTGTTGATAACTCTATCGACGAAGCCCTCGCTGGGCATTGTGATACGATTTATGTAAGTATTCACGAAGATAACTCTATTACCGTTGACGACAACGGCCGTGGGATTCCAACAGGAATGCACTCTAAAGAGAAAAAATCGGCCTTAGAGGTGGTAATGACTGTACTACACGCTGGGGGTAAATTCGATAAAGATACGTATAAAGTTTCGGGTGGTTTGCACGGCGTAGGGGTTTCCTGCGTAAACGCACTTTCTACCGACTTGAAAGTAACGGTACACAGAGAAGGAAAAATATTCCAACAAGAATACAAAATTGGTGTACCTCAATATCCTGTAAAAGAAGTGGGTGTTACCGACCGTACTGGTACGACCGTTCATTTTAAGCCTGACGATAGTATTTTTTCTGTAACCGAATACAAATACGAAACCGTAGCAGGGCGTTTGCGTGAACTTTCGTTCCTGAATGCAGGTATCAAAATTTATCTACAAGATTTCCGTGATATAGACGAAAAAGGCGAGCCTAAAAAGGATGCTTTCTTTTCGGAAGGAGGACTAAGAGAATTTGTAACTTACCTCGATTCGACCCGTGAAAAGTTGATTGCTGAACCCATTTATATGGAAGGCGACAAAAACGGCGTGCCTGTGCAAGTGGCAATGATGTACAATACCTCTTATACCGAAAACGTGGTTTCGTATGTCAACAACATCAATACCATCGAAGGAGGTACACACGTGGCTGGTTTCCGTGGGGCTTTAACCCGTACTTTGAAAGCTTATGCCGAAAAATCGGGGGCTTTAGAAAAACTGAAAATAGATATTGCTGGCGACGATTTCCGTGAAGGACTTACGGCTGTAATTTCGGTGAAAGTTGCCGAACCACAGTTTGAAGGACAAACCAAAACCAAATTGGGTAACGGCGATGTGTCGGGAGCCGTATCGGCGACCATGTCTGATATGCTCGAAACGTGGCTCGAAGAACACCCCAAAGAAGCCCGTCAGATTGTAGCAAAAGTTATACTGGCTGCTCAGGCTCGCCATGCGGCACGCAAAGCCCGTGAAATGGTGCAGCGTAAGACGGTTTTGGGTGGTAACTCTTTGCCAGGCAAATTGGCCGACTGCTCCGATAACGACCCCGCTGGCTGTGAGTTATATTTGGTAGAAGGGGACTCGGCTGGTGGAACAGCCAAACAAGGCCGTAACCGTGCTTTTCAAGCGATTCTTCCTTTGCGTGGTAAAATCTTGAACGTAGAAAAAGCCCAAGAATATAAAATCTACGAAAACGAAGAAATCAAAAATATGATTACGGCATTGGGCGTAAGCTTCGGGAAAGATGGCGACGAAAGAGCCTTGAATATCGAAAAACTACGCTACCACAAAGTCATTATCATGACCGATGCCGACGTGGATGGCTCGCATATTCGTACATTGATTTTGACATTTTTCTTCCGCTATATGAAAGATTTGGTGGATAATGGCTATATTTATATCGCTCAACCGCCTTTATATCAAGTAAAAAAAGGCCAACAAAGTCGTTATTGTTGGACAGACCAACAGCGTGATTTAGCCATCAGAGAATTAGGAGGAGATAAAGAAAGTTCGGTAAACGTGCAACGCTACAAAGGTCTTGGTGAAATGAACGCCGAACAGCTTTGGGAAACAACCATGAACCCCGATAGCCGTACCCTCAAACAAGTAACCATCGACTCGGCTGCCGAAGCTGATTTGTTGTTCTCGATGTTGATGGGCGACGAAGTTGCTCCACGCAGAGATTTTATTGAGAAAAATGCTAAATATGCGAAAGTTGATGTTTAATTTTTCTTAGCTAAAAGAGGTTGACCATTTCGGGCAACCTCTTTTTCTTTTAAACCACAACATGACTATGGAATCGCTTACTATTCCGAAAGATTTATTTGCCACGCCTCCACAAACGGCTCTTGCTCTTTTTGATTTCTTGTCTAACCAAGCATTCAACAACCATAAGGTGACGCTCGAAAGTCATGTGTTTAGCCTGCTCCGAACGGGCATCAAACGGGTGAGTTTTGCAGAAGAAAGTATTGAAATATCTGATAGACAGGCTATTATTATGGCTTCTGGCAATTGCCTGATGTCGGAAGGACTAGACGAGCATCAGGTTTTTCAAAGTATCCTCTTGTTTTTTAACAGCGAAAGCCTATCCAATTTTATCTTGAAATATAAGGTTTTTGAAAAATTTCCCAAGCAAAGAACAAACAATACACAGCCTTTTTTTCTGATAGAGAAAGACGCATTTTTAGATAGCTTTATCGAAAGTGTGTATGTATTGTCGCAACAAACGCAACCTTCACCTTTGTTGTTAGGTATCAAGTTTGAAGAAATTTTGTGCTATTTACTCGAAAAGTACCAAGATTGCTTTATTGCTTTTATACAAAACTTGCTCGGCAATACCAAAACTATTTCGTTTAGGGCTGTGGTTGAAAGCCATTTGTACAGCAACCTTAGCATAGAAGAAATTGCTTTTTTGTGCAATATGAGTCTTTCTTCTTTCAAAAGAAATTTTCAAGAAATTTATCAAGAAAGCCCCGGCAAATGGTTTCAGCAAAAACGCCTAACTCGTGCCAAAGAACTACTCCAGCAAGGAAAAGTCAAAGCTTCGGATATTTATTTAGAGTTTGGCTATGAAAGTTTGTCTAACTTTTGTGCGGCTTTTAAGCAGGTTTTTGGCGTAACGCCTCGACAAATCAAGTCTATTGAACCATTTTCATAAGTTTTTAGACTAAAAACAATAAGCATTTCTCCTGTATTAATATAATTTTGTACAACATTATATCAAAATAATCTATTATCTATATGTTAAAGTTTATCAAAAGTCTTGCTTTGGTAGCCCTTTGTGGTGTGGCAAGTTACACGCAGGCACAAACATTTACCTTAAAAAGTAAAGATTTAGGCGGACAATTTACAAAAAAACAAGAGTTTAATGGCTTTGGCTGTAATGGCGAAAACATTTCACCACAGCTTTATTGGGAAAATATTCCTGCTGGCACTAAGAGTTTTGCCATTACGGTATATGACCCCGACGCTCCAACGGGAAGTGGCTTTTGGCACTGGATTGTATTTGACATCCCAGCCAATGTTTCAGAAATTAAAACAGGAGCAGGCGACCCAAGCAAAAGTTTGATGCCTGCGGGTGTGATTCAGAGTATGACCAATTATGGTGTAAAAGGTTTTGGCGGTGCGTGTCCGCCTGTAGGGCATGGCTTTCATCAATACATTTTTACGATTCATGCCTTAAAAACAGATAAATTAGGACTCGACGAAAATACAAATCCTGCTATTGTAGGCTTTTATTTATGGCAAAATACGCTTGCAAAAGCTTCTATTGTAGCGTATTATGGTCGATAAAATATTGGGTTAGTGATGATGTTCGTTCAAGCTGATTGCCCTATTGCTCCCACTGGCTATTATTTTCAAATCTATCTTTATCAAGCACTAACCCTTTAAAATAGTATCAATGCTATCACCGAATATGGCATTGACGTTGATAGAAAGTAAGGAAGAAAAGTATTACACACATAAAAGCCTCCCATTTGTTTGTGAATATCGTGACTCACAAATAAGTAGGAGGCTTCTCTTTTTAAGAAAACTGCTATAATTTCAAGACCATTTGTGCACGGTCGGCCTTGGCTATTTTCTTATAAAACTCTAACATTTCATTGTATTCACTTGCTTGAAACAAACCATTTTTTCTTTCAAAATACCTTGTTACAATAAGTTTCCCTTCTTGTAAACGATATTCGGTTTTAAATACCCCAAACTTAGACGTGATATTGACATTAGGTGGAAGTGCCTCTACTGTCTGATAACTAGGTAGTTGTATCGTAAACTCATCTTGGTAAGAATAGGTATTTACAATTTCTATCGGATGCTTTCTTTCTTCATTCGGATTTGACGGCTGATAATCTTCGGAGAAAAAGATATTAGGCGTAATAAACAAACGACTGCCACTCAACGAAGCTGTTTTTTTGAGATTTACCTCACAATTCAACTTGAGGCTTGGCACACGTGCTTTGTCTTGTTTCCAAGCAATGTGCTTAAACGAAGCATTAGCCAAATGCAACGATTTATGCAAATATTCTATTTGCTCATCAGTGTTTCCAGTGAGCATCAGTCCTTCGTAGTCGTCATGAAAAATACCTTTAAAATCTATATCAAACTTAGCCAGTGTTTCGCCTGTTGCCGAAATTGTCATGGTAATATTGCGTTTAATCAGGTTATCTTTGCTCGTGAGGGCAGGAGTTTTGACCAACACACCTCCTTGCGGCGTTGCCAATAACGCATGGCGATTGCTGGTAAAAGCCGACATATACCCAAAGGCATTGGTTTGTGATGTACATTCGAGCCAAACGGTATCTTGTTTTATAGGTACGCACAAGATGACGTGGTTGAATTGTTGGGCTGGAAAATCGGTCAAAATATCGGGTTCGCCATCACCTGCTTGAATAGAGGTATAATACGAATTAATGTCTAAAGCTTTGAGCAACGCTTTGGTATAATTACTTAGTGCCTTACAATCGCCGTAGCCTTTTTCGGCTACATATTGGGCAGGAAAAGGTTGCAAGCCTCCAATACCTAGCTGAATACTGATATAGCGTGTTTTTTGCTGGAGATATTCATATACTTTTTGTACCTTTCCAAGTGTTGTTGTTTCATTTTTTGTAAATGCTTTGATGTCTTCTATGGCTTGTGCATCAAGCACATCTCTGCCTTGTCCGAGAATATTGTCGAACTCCCCTACTTTTTGCCACGTAGAAAAATCACCCTTGTAGCCATCCATTTCAAAAATACTAGGGGCTGCCATTACGCCAGGGCCTCTTTTCAACCATTTAGGCATAAAATCTTCAACCTCGTGGGCCGCAAGATTTTTGACACTCCAAGTATAAACCAAATTACCTTTTTCAGTTTTACTGTTTTGCACTGGGGCAATTCCATTGACTTCCTTGTAGCGTAAAGGAGCTAAATTTTCAGGAATTTCTATCGTCAATTTACTCGACTCAATCGACACCTCGGAAGGCGAACTATGTGGAAACCAACGCTGATAAGATGTCAATTGCTTGTCTTGTAGCTCGTAGGTAAATTCTACGGTAAAAGGAAAATTGGCATAATTAAATTCGGCAACTTTAAAACGCACATCGTCGAACAGGTTCATGGCTTGTACACCGCCGTAGTCACCGATATTATCCTTCTTTAGTTTGCGTACTTTTTCTCCCAAAGCATCGTACAGCACCCCTTCGAGGTCGATAAGCTTATTAAGTTTGGTATAAGCAAACACCAGTTGGGCGTGTTCTGCACCTTCGGCATCCAAGACTGTCACCACCAAATGTCTTTTCAACGTCCCTAATCCTGGGCTTTTTACTTGAAAATTGGTTTCGTCCAAGCGTATAACGGCATGGGCTTTTTCTTTCATGTCGGCTGGAATGCTCAGGGCATTCCATCGGTTTTGTGCTGTAAGCGTATGCCCCCAGGCTAGGCTTATCAACAATAGTAGGAGAAGAATGCTATTTTTCATAGATAATTTATTTTTTCTTTAAAATAATGTGTTCGGCGTGTTTGGCTATAATTTGGTCATAAAATTTGCGTAAAGCTTCGTATTCTTCCACCGCATAAAATGACTTTTTAAACTGAATTTGGCTTGTAAC
>JACCDR011385181.1_pt1 | contig 19501 bp, 21 predicted proteins | sample 7446431 | NCBI WGS metagenome assembly JACCDR01 (sample SAMN15323443, study PRJNA562643) | freshwater metagenome | isolation source: river surface water | place: USA:Blue River Watershed | collected 2017-08-17 | reverse complement strand
TTATCTGTACAAGATCCCCAAACGGCCATTAAGGTAGGTGAACGTCGATGCCAGGTCCGGCTCCGAACCCGAACGCGATACGCCGCAACGCCCGCGTAGGCCCGGTTCGCCTGCCCGCGGAAGGCCGGAAAGGCCCGACGCCGCGCTGGCCGCTGCCCGAACCGCCGTCGGCGTCGGAGCGCAAGGTGTGGAAGGACCTGTGGACCACTCCGCAGGCGGTGATGTGGGAGGCGCAGAACTCGACCAGGACGGTCGCCCGGTACTGCCGGATGCTCACCGAGGCCGAAGCGCCGGGCGCGCGTCCGTCCCTGCTGGGTCAGGTGACCGCGGTCGAGGACCGGCTGGGCCTGACGCCGAAGGCGATGCGCACCCTCATGTGGGAGATCGTCTCCGAGGACACGACGGCGACGTCGGCGGCTCCGGCGGGCGTGACGAACATCAGCGACATCAAGAAGCGGCTCCGGCCGGTTGACCGCGCGGTGGGCTGATGCCCTGGCGTGGCCCGGACGCCCCGGGTGAGTTCCCGACCCTCGGCTGGGCCGTCGGCCAGTGGATCGAATCCCACGTGGTCATCCCCGACGGGTACCAGATGGGCGAGCCGTACCGGCTGACGGACGAGATGTGGAACTTTCTCCTCCACTTCTACCGTCTGTACCCGCACGCGGCTGCCTGGCCGGCCCCGGATGCGCTTCAGCACACTGGCGGTCAGCTACGTCGAAGCCAGAAGTGGGGCAAGGACCCGTTCGGCGCTGCGGTGATTCTCGCGGAGGCGTTGGGGCCGACCAGGTTCGATGGCTGGGACGCCCACGGTGACCCGGTCGGTGCCCCGTACCCGTCGCCGCTGATCGTGTGTCTGGGGACGTCGGAGGACCAGACGGGGAACACGTGGCGGCCACTACTGTCCATGCTCCGCCGTGGCCCGCTCATCGACCGCCCGGGTATGGACGTCGGCGACACCCGGGTCCAGCTGCCCGGCGGTGGCCGGATCGAACCGGTGACGACCAGCGCCCGCGCCCGGCTGGGTGCGCCGATGACGTTCCTGACGATGACCGAGTCGCACTTGTTCACGCTCCAGGGCGGCTTCCGCCGCGTCGCGGGTGCGGTGAAGCGGAACGTCGCCGGCATGGACGGCCGTTGGCTGGAGCTGACGAACGCCTACGACCCGACTGAGGGTTCCGAGGCGCAGGTGACGGCCGAGTCCGGCGACCTGCGGGTGTACGTCGACAACATCGAGTCGGAGCGGGTCGACAGCCTCGAAGACGACGACGCCCTGTACACGGAACTGCTGCGCCAGTACGGCGACTCGGCCCGTGAACGTGGCGGCTGGGTGAACATCAAGGGCCGGATCATGGACGAGGTTCGGTCGAACCGGCACATGGAGGCCGACCGGCGTCGGTTCTTCCTGAACGAGATCGTCGTCGGCGAGTCCACGTTCGTGGACCCGATCCGCTGGGACATCGCCGCCCGCGACGACGACCCGCTGAAGCCGAAGGACCGGGTCACGCTCGGCTTCGACGGGTCGAAGAACCACGACGCGACCGCGTTGATTGCCTGCCGGATCCGGGACGGGAAGCTGTTCTGCCTCCGCGCCTGGGAACGACCGGCGAACGCCGACCGGGACTGGAAGGTCCCGTCCACTGAGGTTGACCGCCTCGTCCGCGACGCTTTCACCGCGTACGAGGTGTTCTACATGTTCGCCGACCCGTACCGGTGGCAGGACTACATCGACAACTGGTCGGCCGCGTTCCCGGACAAGGTCGTTGAGTTCCCCACGAACGTCGAGCAGCGGATGGACAAGGCCATCGAGCGGTTCACGACCGCGTTCGCTGACGGGGACCTGATCCACGACGGCCACCCGGTCCTGACCCGGCACATCAAGAACGCGGTCCTGGTCAAAGGTGGTCGGAAGAAGGCTCGCCCCGGCGCGGAGGACCTGGCGTCGAACTACCTGAAGCTGGCCAAGCGGGGGGACGGCATGTTGATTGACTCCGCCGTCGCCGCCGTCCTGGCCTACACCGCCCGGGGGCAGGCGATCGAGGACGGCGCTCTGGCCGCTGACCGTGACGTGCCGCTGCCGATGTGGCTGTGACCGTGCTGGCCCTGCTCCTCGCCATCGTGGGCGCCCTGGCGCTTGTGTACGGCGTCGTCCTGATCTACGTACCTGCCGCGATCGTTCTCGCTGGCCTGGAGCTGCTCACCGCCGCCTACCTGGCCGCGTACCGGGAGAGGCAGGGTAAGTGAAGTTCCTCGACCGGATCTTCCCCGCCAAGGCGGAGGCGCGGTCCACGAGTTTCGACCAGTGGCTGGCCGAGTACAACTGGTTCGGCTTCGGCGGCGGCCAGTACCCGGTCGGGCAGGTCAACACCACCTACGGGCACACGCCGGCCGAGCCGATCGGGAACAGCTTCACCGGCTACCTCGCCGGCGGCTACCGCGGCAACGGGATCATCTTCGCTCTGGAGTCGAAGCGCCTCCAGGTGTTCTCCCAGGCCCGGTTCCAGTGGCAGCGGCTGCGCTCCGGCCGGCCCGGTGACCTGTTCGGCGACCAGTCCCTCGCCCAGCTGGAACGCCCCTGGGTCGGCGGGACGACCGGGGACCTACTGTCCCGGATGCTGCTCGACGCTGACTTCGCTGGGAACAGTTTCGTCGCCCGGGTCGACAACGAACTGGTCCGGCTGCGCCCCGACTGGGTCGAGATCGTCCTCGGCGAACGCCGGCTCGGCGACGGCACCGTCGGCTACCAGCAGGCCGGCATCATGTACTACGAAGGCGGCCTCTACAACCGTTCCACCCCAACGGTTTTCCTCCCCGGCGAGTACTGCCATTTCGCGCCGATCCCGGACCCGGAAGCGTCGTACCGGGGCATGTCCTGGCTGACGCCGGTCCTGCGGGAGATCCAGGCGGACACGTCGGCGACGAAGCACAAGCTGAAGTTCTTCGAGAACGCGGCCACCCCGAACCTGGCGGTGTCGCTGCCGAAGGAACTGACCAACGACCAGTTCGTCGAGTACGCCCGCAAGATGGACCAGCTCCACCGCGGATCCGACAACGCCTACAAGACCTTGTACACGGCCGGTGGTACGGACGTGAAGGTCATCGGCGCGGACATGCACCAGCTGGACTTCAAGGCCACCCAGGGTGCGGGCGAGACCCGCCTCGCGGCGGCGGCCGGGGTTCCGCCGGTGATTGCTGGCCTGTCTGAGGGCCTGTCGGGGTCGTCGCTGAACGCCGGGAACTACACGGCCGCGAAGCGGAACTTCCTCGACACCACGGTCCGGTTCCTGTGGCAGAACGTCGCCGGGAGCCTGGAAGCGCTGTTCCCGCCACCAGCTGGCGCCCGGCTGTGGTACGACGGCCGTGACATCCCGTTCCTGCATGAGGACCAGAAGGACCTGGCCGAGATCCAGGCCCGGCGGGCCAGCACGGTCCGGCAGCTGGTCGATGCGGGCTTCGAGCCGGAGTCTGTTGTCACTGCGGTGATGTCCGACGACATGAACCTTCTCGTCCACAGTGGACTTTACTCGGTTCAGCTGCAACCCCCTGGCACGACAAGCAACCCGAGCCCCGCCGAGGAGGCCGTTCCGTGAAGCCACTTCGCGAACTCGAAGTCGTCCGAGCCGTCAAGCCGTCCCCCGAAATCCGGGCGGCCGACACCGACGAGCAGGCCGACACCGACATCCTCGGCGTGCTCCACGGCCACTTCTCCATGTTCGACAACTGGTACCGGATCGACTCCTGGTGGGAAGGCACGTTCCTGGAGTCGATCGCCCCGGGTGCGTTCCGGAAGACGATGGCCGAACGCCGTAACCAGATCGTCGTCGCGTTCGACCACGGCTTCGACCCGCAGATCGGTGACAAGGTCCTCGGCGGCATCGACGACCTCCGCGAAGACGACCAGGGCGCCTACTACGAGGTCGGCCTGCTCGACACGTCCTACAACCGTGACCTCGCCCCCGCCCTGCGCCGGGGCCTCTACGGCTCCAGCTTCCGGTTCCAGGTGATCCGCGACGAGTGGAACGAAGAGCCCGGGAAGACCGACCACAACCCGGACGGGCTGCCGGAGCGGACGATCAAAGAGGTCCGGCTGTTCGAGTTCGGGCCGGTGACCTACCCGGCCAACCCGGAAGCCACCGCCGGTCTCCGGTCCGCTGTCGGGATCACCGACAACTACTACTCCCGCCTCCGGTCGTCGAGCCCTCGCCGGGTCGACGAACTCGCTGAGCGGGTCCGTAAGCTCCGCACCCCCGACACCGACGCCGCCCTCCAGGGCACCTCGGTCCAGGGCGCCGCACCGAGTACCACCGACGCGCCGGACACCCTCCCTGAGGTGCACCACCCGATCGGTCTGTCCGCGAACGCCAGGTCCCGAATCCTGGCGTTTCCGTTCCTGACCACGGGAGCAACCCATGAACCCGCGCGAGCGCCTGTCGGCCGTTGAGGCCGAGCTCCGCAGCATCCACGAGGCCGCCGGCGACGCCGACCTCACCACCGAGCAGCAGACCCAGTTCGACACCCTCGTCTCCGAGCGGTCCACGCTCCAGGCGGGCATCCAGCGTGACGAGGCCCGCCGCAGTGTCGTCGCTGAACTCGGCCAGCGCAGCTCCGAGCGTGGCGACGGCCCGGCCGTCCACGTGAAGGAAGACCCGTTCGCGGTCCTGTCCCGCGCCACCTACGGGCGGGCCGACAAGCAGCTCCGCAACGAGCTCGTCTCGGCGGCCCTGCGCGCCAACGAGAACCTCATCGAGGACACCGAGAACCAGAAGACGTTCGAGCGGCACCTGCGCCGCCACGCCGGCGACACCGCCTGGGCGGCGAACATCGTGGCCCGGTCCAAGCCGGAGTACACCGAGGCGTTCAGCAAGCTGATGACCGGACGGGAGCAGTTCCTCACCACTGAGGAACGCGCCGCGATCGCCGTCGGTACGAACACCGCCGGCGGGTTCCTCCTGCCGACCCACCTGGACCCGTCGATCATCCTGACCAACGGCGGCGCCAGTAACAACATCCGCCAGATCAGCCGGGTCGTAACCCTGACCGACGGCAACGTCTGGAACGGAATCAGCTCGGCCGGCGTCACCGCCAGCTGGGACGCTGAACTCGCCGAGGTGTCCGACGACAGCCCGGCGCTCGCCAAGAACGCGATCCCGATCTACAAGGCCGCGTCGTTCGTCCAGGCCAGCATCGAGGCGTTCGAAGACCTGACCGGTCTGGCCACCGACGTGCTGATGATGTTCGCCGACGCCAAGGACCGCCTCGAAGGCGCCGCGTTCTCCATCGGCACCGGTTCCGGCCAGCCGACCGGCATCTTCACCGCCCTGGACGCGAACACCAACGTCGAGCTGATCACCACGACCGCGAACACCGTCGGCCTGACCGACCTGTGGCGGACCTACACCGCCCTTCAGGTCCGCTGGCGCTCGCGGGCGACCTGGCTGATGAACCCGCTGTACCTGGGCAACATCCAGCAGCTCGGCGCCACCCAGGGCGCTGCGTACAGCACCGACATCACCCAGGCGCCGACGACGACCCTGCTCGGCCACCGTGTCGTCGTCTCGGACGACGCCCCGGCGGTGCAGACCACCACCAGCAACGACAACGTCACCGTCTTCGGCGACTTCAACAACTACGTCATCGTCGACAAGCCGGGCTCGATGAGCGTCGAGTTCATCCCGCACCTGTTCAACACGGCCAACAACCTGCCCGACGGCCGCCGCGGTTGGTACGCCCACTGGCGCACCGGCGCCGACAGCGTCAACGATCTTGCTTTTCGACTTTTGCTCGACAAGACCTCGGCGTGACCTGCTTCTGAAGATCGTGGGGGCCTCGGATGTGTTCGTTCGAGGCCTTTCACGGGAACTACAGAGGAAGCACCGCAGGGCACGTCCCGAGCGTCAGGTTCGGGGCCACAGGACTGGAGTCGAACATGGTCAGCAAGAAGAACGACGAAACCCCGGCGACGGAAGAGAAGCCGAACGGCCCGATCACCTCGACCACGAACGTCGACCCGGACGCGAAGCCGGCCGGCGAGGTGTTCTACAGCGAGGCGACCGGCCCGGTCGACGCCAACGGCGTCCACGTGAACCCGGACGAGAAGAAGTAACACCTCGTTCCGTGAAAGACCGAAACCCCCGGAGCACAGGGACTCCGGGGGTTTCGCTTTCCCTGAAACCCTGTGATGTAAGGAGATTCCCGTCATGGCTGACGTGAAGTACGTTCGTGCGCTCGAAAATGTGGTTGTTCACCATCCGGATTCGGGGATGCCGATCACGTTGATGAAGAACGACATCTACCGGGCCGACGACGCGATGGTGGTTCAGAACCCGTCGCTGTTCGCCACGGACGAGCAGATCTACGGCATCCTCCAGGCGCCGGTCGAGCAGGCCACGATGGCGCCGGGTGAGCGCCGGAACCTGCGCCGGCCGAACCGGTGACCGAGGCCGGGCCGATGGTGCCCGGATCCGTCGTCATCGGGTACTGCGACGACGGACACTGGTCCGCCTGCTTCGGCATCTCCCTGCGCAACCTGTACCTGTACGACCTGGCCCACGACCAGCATGTGATCGGCAACCCGGCCAGCCTGGAGCTGCGCCAGCTGTCCGGCACGATGGGTGTCGCCGCCGGCCGGAATCAGATCGTGAAGAGCTTCCTCGACCGGTCCCGTGGCGAGTGGCTGTGGATGGTCGACACCGACATGGGATTCGGCGACGACACCGTCGAGCGGCTCCTCGCCGCTGCGCACCCGGTCCACAAGCCCGTCGTTGGTGGCCTGTGTTTCGCCATGAAGCGTGCGAAGCGGGCCATGTTCAACGCGGAGCGGTACCGGATCTCGCCGACGGTCTACGAGTACCTGGAGCTGGACACCGAGGTCGGCTTCCGGCCGATCAAGGACTACCCCCGCGGTGAGACCGTCCAGGTTGCCGGGACCGGTGCCGCGTGTCTGCTGATGCACCGGTCGGCCCTCGACGCTGTGCGGAAGATGTACGGCGACCGGTGGTTCGAGCCGATCGTCCACCCGACCGGAGACAACGGGCAACCTCGCGGCTTCTCCGAGGATCTTTCGTTCTGCATCCGTTTGGCAGCAACGGGTCTGCCGATCTACGTGGACACGTCGGTGAAGACCACCCACGAAAAAGGTGGGATCTTCCTCGACGAAGAGACGTTCGACCTCCAGCCGGACTACGGCACCGAGCAGGTGCCGGCATGAGCGTTGTCTACACCGGCGGGACGTTCGATCTCCTCCACGTTGGCCACCTCGGCCTGCTGAAGCAGTGCTCCGCTCTGGCCGGCCCAGACGGGCGGGTCGTTGTCGCGTTGAACACTGACGAGTTCATCCGCCAGTACAAGGGCCGGCCACCGATCATCGGGTTCGACCAGCGCGCCCTGGTCCTGGAGGCGTGTCGGTACGTCGACGAAGTCGTCCCGAACATCGGCGGTGCTGACTCTCGGCCGACGATCAAGTGGGTGAAGCCGGACATCATCGCTGTCGGCGCCGACTGGGAGAGCAAGGACTACCTGGGCCAGCTCGGGGTGACCCAGGAGTTCCTCGACGACCGGCAGATCACCGTCGAGTACGTCCACCACGACTGGTCGACCGCGATCAGCGACACGATCATCGTCAACCAGATCCTCCAGGAACGCGGATGACGGTCCCCATCGTCATCTCCACCGGCATGGGCCGGGCCGGCTGGCTCGGCGACTGCCTGGAATCGATCCTCCGGGAGCGGGTTACAGTCTGCCGCCCCCGGACCGGCGGTGAGCTCGGCGCGATCCGGATGATCTACGAGTCGACGCACTGGCCCCGCTGGCTGATGCTCCAGGACTCCACCGTCGTCGTGGACCAAGAGCTGTTCAACATCGTGGACCGGATCAACGGGCCACTGCTCGTCGCGCCCCGGCCGAGCATGTACCTGGCCGTCTATGAACGGCAGGTCCTTCACGCGGTCGGGATTCCCGACGTGCCCGCCGGCGCTGACCGGGAGCTGGCGATCAGTCACGAGACCGAGTGGATGGACGCCTACGTCGCTGCCGCCCAGGATCAGGGGTTCGAGGTGCCGGTCCTGTTTCCGCTGTTCGGGGACCAGTTCGCGTCCCGGACGGAGCAACGCCACGGCCGACTGAACCTGGTCCTGGAGAACGAGTACCTGCGTAAGTACAAGGGAACGTGGAGGTAAGTCGTGGCACTGGGCGACACCTACGCCACCTTGGCCGAGTTCAAGGCGTACGCGCACGAGGACGCCGACAACCGGTACGACGACGAGATCCTCGATGCTCTCCGGTCGTCGAGCATCGAGATCGAGAACTGGTGCGAGCGGCAGTTCAACGACGCTGGAACGCCGTCGGCCCGGGTGTTCTACTCCGACGGCGACGGAATCGACGTCAACGACTTCTCCACCACGACTGGTCTTGCCGTCGCCTACGACACCGCTGGCGACGGCAGCTACAGCCAGACGGTTGACGCGACCGCGTACACCCCAGAGCCGCTCAACGGTGTCCTCAACGGTGTCCCCGGTTGGCCGTACCGGCGGCTGGCGTTCGTTGGCTACCGTCCCCGCTGGACCGCCTGGTACTCCCGACCCGACGTCCAGGTGACCGCCCGCTGGGGATGGACGACCGTCCCGGCTCCCGTGAAGCAGGCCTGCCTGATCCTCGCGCTGGAGACGTTCAAGATGCGCGAGGCCCCGTTCGGCGCGGCCGGGATCAGCGATCTCGGCATCGTCCGGGTCCGCGACAACCAGGCCGTGGCCCGGAAGTTGGCCCCGTACCGGAAGAGCCCGGTGAAGGTCGTATGAGCGGCTGGACGTTCGCCGACATCCGGCAGGGCCTGGCCGAACGCCTCGAAACTATCCCTGACCTGCGCGTATTCACAACTGTTCCAGGTCAGCTGAACCCGCCGGCGGCGCTGATCATCACTGGGGACCCGTTCGTCGTCTACGACGAAACGTTCGACCCGACCGACACGTTGAACTTCGACATCGTCATCCTGGTCGGCAAGGGATCGCTCAGCCAGCGGATCCAGGAGCAACTGGACGCCTACTGCTCCCGCAGCGGCGACCAGTCCGTCGTCCAGGCCATCCACGGCGACGACCGGCTCGGGGGCCGAGTGTCGTACGTTCAGGTCCGTCAGGCCGGCGGGTACGGGACGTTCCAGGTCGGCGACCAGGACTACGTATCCGTTCTGTTTCCCGTCACGGTGGTGACGACGTGAGGTGGCTGGTCGTCCAGCCGGGACCGAACTTCTCCGTCCACGACGTCTACATCGGCTGGGTCGAAGCGCTCCGAGGTCTCGGCCAGCAGGTCGTGGAGTACAACCTCGCGGACCGGCTGGCGTTCTACGACAACGTCTTGATGGAGCGGCACGGGGTCGTCGAGAAGGCACTCAAAGATGATCAACAGGTGTCGGGGATGGCCATCTCTGGCCTGTCGGCGCTGCTGTACCACAGCAAGCCAGACGTGCTCCTGGTCATCTCCGGGTTCTTCACCCCGCACGAGCTCCTCGACGAGGCCCGCGCGAAGGGCACCCTGGTCGTGGTCGTGCACACCGAGTCGCCGTACGAGGAGTCCCGGCAGCTCCGGCTGGCCGAGCACGCTGATGTGAACCTGGTCAACGATCCGGTTCACATCGAGGCGTTCCGGCAGATCCAGCCGAACTCGTTCTACGCCCACCACTGCTACCGGCCCACCGTCCACTCGCCCGGCCTCGCCCGGCCGGAGCTGATGTCGGACTTCGTGTTCGTCGGCACCGGCTACGCCAGCCGGATGGACTTCCTGGAACGGATGGGCCTCACCGGCCTGAACGTCCGCCTGGCCGGGAACTGGCAGTGCGTCCCGGACGACTCACCGCTGCGACCGTACGTCGGCCACGACATCAACGAGTGCGTCGACAACGCTGACGCCGTCGAGCTGTACCGGTCCTCGCGGGCCGGGATCAACATGTACCGCCGTGAGGCCGAGGCGCCCGTTCTGGCGCAGGGCCTGGCGATGGGGCCGCGCGAGGTCGAGATGGCCGCGTCCGGGCTCTTTTTCCTGCGTGACCCGCGCCCTGAGGGTGATGCAGTCCTGCACATGCTGCCGACGTTCTCCGACCCCGAAGAGGCCGGGGAGATCTTGCGTTGGTGGCTCGCGCACGAAGACGACCGGGTTGAGGCTGCGGCCAAGGCCCGGGAGGCGGTGTCGGACCGCACTTTCACCAACCTCGCGGCGGGCTTGCTGCGGGCAATGGAGCCGTAGGAAAGGAACCACATGGCAAGGGTTGCCGGCCGCAACGCGCGCGTGTACATGGGCATCGCGTCGAGTGCGGCTACCGCTGAACCGGTCGCCTACATGGCGACGTACTCGATCTCGTTCGCCACGAACAAGATCGACGTCACCGCGTTCGGGGACACGAACAAGGCCTACATCTCCGGGATGCTCGACGCCTCGGGCGAGTTCTCGGGCTTCTACGACGACGCCACCGCGCAGACGTACACGGCCGCCCTGGACGGCCAGCCGCGCAAGTTCTACCTGTACCCGGACATCACCAACAGCCCGACGAAGTACTTCTTCGGCACGATCCTCGCCGACATGACCGTCAACGCGGGTGTCGACGCGGCGACGGAGATTTCAGCGTCGTGGGCGGCCGCTTCGTCCATCACGAAGGTCGGCTGACCCTAGGTCAGGTATGGGTGCCGGCGTTTTCGGCGCTCAGCGTGGCTTAGGCGCTGTTTATCGAGGTCAGGGGCCTGTTTTCTGCCGGGCCGGTCCCTGACCTCGGATTATCGGATTGCCGTTTATTCATTCCGGTAATTCTCGAGAGAGTGGATCAAGGTGACGGAGATTGAAATCGTTCCCGACGCCGACACCATCCGCGCCGTCACCCGGGCCCTGCTCGCCGAAGCCAACGGCAAAGAGCTCCGCCGCGACCTGCTCCGCAACATCCGAGGCGTCCTGAAGCCGGCCGCCGAAGAGGCGAAACGCAACATCCGCACCTCGCCCTCCAAGGGCAGTGGTGGCGGGCGGGCCAGCCTCAGGCAGGCCGTGGCCAAGCAGGTCAAGATCCAGGCCAAGCTGGCCGGCAAGAACGCGTCGATCAAGGTGAAGACCGGCAAGACCAAAGACCTCCGCGGGTTCGACATGGCCCCCCGGCGAACCAACCGAGGCACCTGGCGACACCCGACGATCAAGCGGGTCAGCAAGTACCAGTGGGAGTCGAACCGCGACGTGTGGGTCACTCAGCACGGCCCCACCAACTGGTTCGACGCCCCGCTACAGCACCGAGGCCCGCAGCTGCGGGGCGCCGTCATCGAAGCCATCCGCGCCTCGATCCGACGGATCAGCACCTGAAAATCCCTGCCCTGAAAGGAAATCCCTGTGCTCCTGATCTACAAGCCCGCCAACCAGGAACCGATGACGTTCGAGTTCGACCTGGGCAAGTTCCGGGTCAAGGACCGCGAGTCCATCGAACGCGCCACCGGAATGTCGTGGGGCAAGTGGAAGGCAGAACTCGCCGACCAGAACACCCGAGCCATGCGCGGCCTGCTGTGGATCAACCTGCGGAAACGGACCGGCATCCCGTTCGACGACGTCGACTTCTCCGACGAAGAGATCGAGATCCTCCCCGACTCCGGTGAAGTCACCCGGGTCCGGGCCGCAATCGAGGAGAACAAGACCCTCTCCGACGAGGACCGGGCCGAGCAGCTCGCCAACCTGGAAACCCTCGAAGCGCAGCTGGCCGAGTACGGAGTGGCCCCAAAAGCTGCGACACCGAGCAGCGAAGGCACACCTACGGACTAGAGATTGCCGCCTCGTTCCACGTCATGCCGTGGGACCTCGGCCGGCTGACGTCCGACGAGTTCGACGCCGCCTGTGCCTTCATCGACCGGGCCAAAGCCAAGCAGGCCGCCCTCGAAAACGAGCAGGACGAGGAGGCGTAGCAACCGGTGGCTGGTACGGGCAAGAACACCCTGGCGTTCGACGTCATCGCTCGCGACAAGGTCGGCCCCGGCCTCGTCAAGGCAGCCGCCAGTATCAAGCGGTTCAGCGGCACCAGCCTCGGCGGGTTGCAGGCTTCCTCGCTGAAGGTCGCCGCTGCGTCCGACAAGGCGAAGGCCGCCACCCAGGGGTTCACGAAGGCCACCCTCAGCGCCGCCAAGGCCGCCACCATCGCATCGGCTGCGTACAGCACGTTCGCCGGCGCCGGTGGCGCAGCCTTGGCGGTGCTTTCTGCTGTCCCCGGGGCAGCGGTCGGCGCGGCCGCGAGTATCGCCTCGCTGAAGGTCGCTTTCGGTGGAGTGACCGACGCTGTCGACGAACTCCAGTCCGCGGCTGAGGAGAAGCTCGGCCTGGAGCCGCTCGAACTGGCGATGCGTCGCCTGTCCCCTGAGGCCCGGAACCTGGCCATCGCCCTCCAGAAGCTCCGCGACCCGTGGATCGAGGTCCGGAAGGCGATCCAGCAGACGTCGCTGAAGGGCGTCTCCGGGGATCTGGAGAAGCTGTCGAAGGCGGCGATCCCGCCGGTGACCCGGCAGCTGGCCGAGATGGGCAAGGCCTGGAACATGGCCTTCCGGTCCTCGCTCCAGCTGGCCCGGACGCCCGGGTTCCTGAAGGACGTCGAGACCACCCTCGGCAACTCGGCCTCCGGACTGAAGACCCTCAGCGGCGCCTTCGCCCCGCTTCTGTCCGGGCTACGGCATATCGCCGTGGTCAGCAGCGAAGCGTTCAAGCCGATGGCGCAGGGGATCACCGACGCCGCGAAGCGGTTCGAGTCCTGGGCGGCCGCGGCCCGGTCGACGGGCGAACTCCGCGACCGGATGGCCTCCGCCCTGTCGATTGTGAAGAGCCTGGCCCGGATCGTCGGCAACGTTGGCGGGACGTTCGCTGCGATCTTCAACGCGGGCGGGGCCGGCCAGAACTTCCTCGCCTGGCTCGCCGACGGCACGGCCAAGATGAAGGCGTTCTTCAAGTCCGCCGAAGGCCAGTCGAAGATCAAGACCTTCTACGGGGTCCTCCGCGACCTCGGCAAGGTCGGCGGCCACGTGGCCCGCAGCATCGGCGCGATCTTCCAGGCCCTTGACCTGAAAGGCGGCGCAGCCGGCAACGTCGGCCGGAACTTCCTCGACTGGCTTCTCAACGCCTCCGCCGCGATGGAGAAGTTCCTCAAGTCCGCCGACGGACAGTCGAAGATCAAGGAGTTCTGGAACACGCTCAAGGACCGCGTCGGCCAGTTCTGGGAGACGTTGAAGGACAAGGCTGCCGTCGTCTGGGAGCAGCTGAAGAAGGTCGGCCAGATCGGCCGCAACGTCGTCGAGACCATCGCCGCGATCATCGGTGGCGCTTCGACCAGCCTCGACGAAAAGGGCAAGGACTTCCTCACCTGGGCCGTCACCGCGACCGAGAAGATGAAGAACTTCTTCCAGTCCACCGAAGGGCAGGCGAAGGTCAAGGAGTTCTTCGAGACCCTGGACAGCATCGTCAACGGCGTCGCTCTGGCGTTCCAGACTTTCTTCGAAGCAGTCCGCCCGCTGGCACCAGTCCTCGGCCTGATCTGGGACGTCGCCGTCCCGCTGCTCGCCAACTTGAAGGACTGGGGGCCCGCCCTCGGGATCATCACCGCTGCTCTCCTGCCAGCCATCGCCGCGTTCAGGGCGTACGGCAAGGCGATGGAGTTCATCGACTTGATCAACCAGCGTCGGGGCAAGAGCGGTCCGGGCGGTGGAGCTGGCGGAATCCTCCCAACGGGAGGCGGGAAGAACCAGAGAGCCGGAGCGGGGAAGTTCGGCCGGGCCGGGATGATCGCCGGCGCAGCTGGGGCTGCCGGCCTGGCCGGGGCCGCCTTCGGCTCGTCAGGGTCGTCCGCGGAGATGTCCCGCAAGGACGAGTACCTCAGCAATGGCGTCGTCGGGTTCGCCAACAACCTCACCTTCGGCGCTGTTGGCGCCGCCTGGGATGCAGCCGACTTCCTCTTCGGCGGCAGCGAAAAGCCCATGACTACCAGCCCGATCCGGACTGCCCTCCGCGAGGTCGACGAAGCGCTGGGTACCAGCATCACCAAGTGGAAGATCTTCGGCGATGTGCAGAAGATCGCCGCGGGCAGCAGCGCCGGGTTCATCAGCAGTGCGCAGAAGGTCGAGGAGGCCCTCCGCACCCAGATCACCGTGGCCGGCGCGAAGCAGCGGGCGGACATTGGTGTCGCCAGCGCCTTCATGACCATGACTGATGCGGCGAGGGAAAACGGGACGACGCTGGCGTTGAACACCCGAGCGGGGCAGGCAAACCGGGTGGCGATTCTCGGCGCTTTCGACGCTGTCGTAACCAAGCGTGACGCGGACCTTGCTTCGATCAAGCCGGGCAAGGACTACGCAAAGCAAGTCGAGGACGTGAACCGGAAGTACAACGACGGGATCCGGGCAGCGAAAGATCTAGCTGTGAAGACCTACGCCGTCGGGAAGGAAGCCGGGACCACAGGGCGGATCCTGGACGAGATCTCGGGCGCGTACCGGATCGACGTGACGATCCACTGGAAGGAGATCGGGCAGTCGATCGTCAAGCAGTTCGGCGGATTCGGAGCCCCCGGGAAGATCATCACGGCCCTGAACGCGGCCTTCCAGTCCCGCCGGGCCGAGGGCGGTCCCGTCCGGGCCGGGCAGCCCTATCTGGTAGGCGAGGACGAGCCAGAGTTGTTCGTTCCCAACGCCAGCGGGCGAATTCTGAACCAGAAGCAGATGCGTGCAGCAGGTGCCTCCGGCGGCGGTGTTTCCGCCCCTGTCGTCCTTGAGTTCCACGGCACCGGCGAGTTCGGAGCCGCGATGGTCGAAGTCATGCGCCGGGCCGTCCGAGTTCGGGGCGGCAACGTCCAGGCCGTCCTGGGAAGGGTCAGCTGATGGCGTTCGGTCTCGGCACGGACACGTCGACAATCAACGCCACCGCCGGCACAAGCCTGGTCATCGCCAAGCCGACCGGTGTCGTGGCCGGCGTCTTCATGGTCGCCATCGTCGCCGTGGCCACCCAGACCACCATCACCGCCCCGGCCGGGTGGACCCAGGCCGGAACTGCCGACGCGGGGGCGAACCTGCGGTCCCGTGTCTACTACAAGTTCGCCGGGTCCAGCGAGGGCACCAACTACACGTGGACGTTCGGCGCCTCCGCCCGCAACGAAGGGTTCATCTTCGCCGCCACCGGCGTCGACACCACCACCCCGATCCCGGGTGTGCAGGCGTCGACGTACACGTCTGGGACCGCGTTCACCCCGACCGACTACCCGATGGGCCTGGACAACCTGGACTACATCACTGAGCAGTCCAGGTTCTACGCTGCCGTCGCCCTCCGCACGGCCGGAGGGTCCGCGACGACCTGGTCGGCGTCAATCGGGGTGATCGAAAGCGAAGACATCAGCACCAACGCTGGGTCCGGGCTCGACATCTCCGGAGCGACCTACTACGCCGCCTGGACTGAGGCGATCCCTACGATCACCGCTTCCCAGTCGCAGACTCAGGTGATCGTATGGTCGATCGTTCTGAAGCCGCTGCTGGCCACCCCAGCAGCGAGCGAGCTGATGACGGTCCGGACGTACGCAGCGTTCGGCGCCGACCCCGACGACGAAGAGACGTGGGTCTTCACCGAGATCACCAACTATGTCCGCCACGCAGACGGGATCACCCTGTCCCGTGGTCGGCGGACCGCCCACGGGGAAGCCGACCCGGCGTCGCTGTCGTTCAAGCTCGACAACCGCGACGGCCGTTTCACCCCCTACATGGCGTCCAGCCCGTACTACCCGAACATTCGCCGGGGCCTCCCAATCCGGGTGATGATCGACAACGTGGGCGTGAACCCGCCCTACGAGCGAGCCCTGTGCTTCGTTGACTCATGGCGCCCCGGCTGGGACGACACCAGCCGAGAGGCGTTCATGGAGGTGGAGGCGTTCGGCCGGCTCCGCCGCCTCGGCCAACAGTCCACCGAATCGCAGTCACCGGTGTACGTCTTCTACCGGTCGCTGAGCCCGCAACCGGCCGGGTACTGGCCCCTCGAAGACGGCGCCGCGAGCACCTCCGCCGCGGAGGCGTTCGGCCGTGGCGTGGCCCTCGCGGCCGGGGTGCAGTTCGCTGCCGACGACACCCTGGAGGGTTCCGGACCGCTGCCGATGCTGTCCACGTCCAGCTACCTGTCGGCGAACTTGGAGGCGTACACGTCGCCGTCACCGAACCGGTGGTCGATCTCGTGGATGCTCCACCTCGACGCTGTCCCCGGCGTCGAGAACATGCTGATGGACGTGTTCACCACCGACGCCACCGGAAGCATCGTCCGCTGGGTGTTCTCCCTCGACTCGACCACATTCCGGGTCCGGGGGTACGACGGCCTCGGTGGTCTCGTCGGCACCGTGTCGTCGGTGTACGCCGCCCAGCTTGTCGGCGGCTGGTCGATGATCCGGGTGACGGCCGCCCAGAACGGGGCCAACGTCGACGTCACCGTGTACACAGTGGAACCCGACGGGGGCACGAACTCGTTCTCGGGTTCGATCGCCGCCACCCTCGGGAATGTACGGGCGTGGCGGTTCCTTGCCGGGACTGGCCTTGACGGTGCTGGCGTCGGTCACGTGGCCATCTATACCGGGGACCCGGCCAACCTGCTGACCTCTCGGGACGAGATGGAGGGCATGGACGGTGAGCACACCTATTCCCGCTGGTACCGGGTTCTGGCCCAGACCGACTACGGCAACTACGTCTACTACGGCGACGACAGCTTCTCCGCGTTCGACCAGACGATGGGCCCCCAACCGCGGGTCCCGCTGATCGACATCCTGCGGGAGATCCAGGACGCTGAGGTAGGGCTGATCCACGACGGCGACGACTATGGCCGCCTCGCCCTGGTAACCCGGTCGTACAAGGCGAACCAGGTCCCCTGGCTGTACCTGAACAACAGCCTCGGCCAGCTCGCCCCCGGGTTGAGTCCGTCGTACGACGCCGACGTTCTCGTCAACGACTTCACCGCCAGCCAGCCGGGTGGAACGTCTGCGCGGTTCACCGACGACGCCAGCATCGCTGCTGAGGGGCGGGCGCAGGGCAGCCTGGCGGTGAATGTGCAGAAGGTCGAAGACCTGTTCCAGCATGCGTCCTGGCGGGTCGCGCTCGGTACGGTGCCGGAGCTGCGGATCCCGCAGGTGAACTTGAACTTGCGGTCGTCGCCGGAGCTGATCTACCGGTACATTCACTTGTTTCTCGGGGACCGGATCTCGATCACGAACCTGCCCAGCACCTACCCGAACCGGACCGCTGACGTCTTCGTGGAGGGTTTGACCGAAACCCTGTACCGGGATTCGTGGACTGCAACGTTGGACTGCTCGCCCGGGTACTCGTACAACCTGCTGACGTTGGACAGCGACAGTGAGATCACCGAAGACTCGAAGCTCGACACTGACGGATCCACGCTGTACGCGGCGATCTCGTCGTCGGCGACAAGCATGGACGTTGTCACAACTAGCGGTCCACTGTGGACGACAGACGATGCTCAGTTCCCGATCAGCTTGAACGTGGCCGGGGAGAAAATCACCGCCACTGACATCGCTGCATCAACTATCACCGCCGTCTCCGCCGGGACAGTCGCCCACGGCAACAACGCCACCGTCATCCCAGGACTACCTGCCGGCCTCGCCGTCGGGGACCTGCTGCTGTGCTTCGCCGCCATCCGCAACTCCGGCACCGGCGTCCCGAACACACCCGCCAACGGGATGGTGCGTCTGCCGGTGTTCCCCGCGAACAGCAACGTCCAACTGTTCGGGAAGATCGCCGAACCGACCGGGTCAACGACGACGGTTTCGTTCACCGGAGGGGTCGCGAACGCGGACACCAGCGCCCAACTGTTCGCCGTCCGCGGGAAGTTCTCGAACATCAACAACGTGGTGTCGAGCGCCTCCTGGTGCCTGAACACGTCCGCCCAGAACATCACCTACCCCGGGCTGACCATCTGGGAGCCGAACTGTGTCGTCTTCTACCTCGGCTGGAAGCAGGACGACTGGACGTCCGTCGCCACGATCTCCGGCGCGACTGAGATCGGCGAACCCAGCACCACCACTGGCGACGACCAGGGCATCGTCTGGGACTACGCCATCCAGACCACCGCCACCCACATCGGGTCGGGGGAGTTCGCCGTCACCGGCGGAGCGTCCGCGATCTCCCGGGGGTCGGTTGTCGCGATCCGCTGCGACCGGCAGACGTTCACCGTCACCCGGGGCGTGAACCAGATCAGCAAGGCGCAGGTGGCCGGTGAGGCCGTGAAGCTGTGGCAGCCCCGAGGGCTGTCCCTGTAGGAGGAGAACACGGGTGGCGCAACTTTCCGCCGGGTACAGCCTGCGGGCGTCCGCGGCGAACGAGCTCGGGCTGAAACTCGTTCGCCGCGGATCCCGGAACACGAACAAGACCGGAATCACCACCGAGGTCGGCCTGATCGGCTTGTACAACATCCCGATGAAGGCCAGCCGGGCCTACTTCCTGGAGTACCGGTTCAAGTGCACGAACGTCGCCGCGAGCCTGACCGTCCGGAACCGGGTCACCACTGACGGGTCGACGCCGACGACCGGCGGCGCGAGCATCACACCGTCGTTCCACCTGGCAAACGCAACCTTCGGGAACACGTTCACCGGCCGGACGTTGTACGTGCCGTCGGTTGACGTCAGCTTCAACTGGTGGCTGACGCTCCAGTCGACGGCGACGATCGCTACCGACCGGGCCGACAACGACACCCCGATCGAGGTGTGGGTTTGGGACGGTGGAGACGACCCGGGCGACACCGGCGTCGACGTCTGAATCGTTGGCTACCGGGACGATTCAGCGGTACAGGTGCGGGCTGGTGTCGTGATCGTCACCGGGATGTTGTCCAGGGTCTCGTTGTGGGTCGCGCACCCGGCCAGCGTCAGGGTGGCGAAGAACGCGGCGAGGAACGAGCGGATCGCTGAGGTCACCCGAGCACGGTAGTCGACACCGACGATCTTCCTGAGGAGGCCCGATGCCCATCGCAGGCTTTCCGTCCCCGCCCACCGGGGTGGACAACAACGGCAGCCAGAACCGCGGCTGGGGCACCGGCTGGCCGGTGTGTCAGTCGGCGAAGCAGACCTGGATCACCCTGGCCAACGGGGTTCGGCTCCAGGTCCGCCGCGAGGTCGCCGAGCTGGCCCGGACGCTGCTGAACGAGTGCCTGCGCCGCGGCTACCAGATCCGAGATGACGACTCGGCCGGGTTCGTGTGCCGGGCCGTCACCGGCACCCCGATCCCCAGCAATCACTCGTGGGGGCTCGCCATCGATCTGAACTGGCGCGACAACCCGATGGGGACGACAACGACCGACTTCCCCCGGTGGATGGTCGAGCTGTTCTGGTCCTACCGCTGGTATTGGGGAGGCTGGTTCGAGCATGAGGACCCGATGCACCTGGAGTACGTGGGCACACCCGCCCAAGCCATCGTCGACACCGCACGGGCCAAAGCCCAGTTCGAGGAGGACACCGTGACCGCCAAGGAAGTGTGGGACTACCCGATCGGGT
>JACCDR012061537.1_pt1 | contig 19502 bp, 10 predicted proteins | sample 7446431 | NCBI WGS metagenome assembly JACCDR01 (sample SAMN15323443, study PRJNA562643) | freshwater metagenome | isolation source: river surface water | place: USA:Blue River Watershed | collected 2017-08-17 | reverse complement strand
ATTCAACGCGATACCGTTCTTAATATCGCCTGAAAAAAACTGCTTGTAATCCAGATCCATTGAAAACCCTCGCGTAAAGTTGAATCCCACAGCAGCCACACCATAGAAACCACCAGAGATATCAATATCCTGGCTTGGACAGTCGGTACAGTTTGAAATTGAACGCTCAGAGGCGAACAAGGCATTGAAGCCACCGCGCCCGGCAACATAACCGCCTTTGTGGGGGCCGAAGCGGTGACGGACGCCATACTCAAAGTTGGCAAATATGGCTGAAGCGCTGGAAGATTCGGTAGACTTATCTCCTTTGTTGGCCCAACCAACGCCTTCAGTTTCGACCGAAAAATCGTTTTTATCATCGTAGCTTAAGAATCCACCACCAAATTGCAGGCTTTGATTTTTGCCACCGAAGTAATATTCGCCGTTAAGGCCAAACACTACCGCAGAGGTCCCGACCCCCTCTTTTTTAGCGGTTTCGCTATCCAACGTCCATTGCCCAATGAACACATTGGATGCCCAACCTGAGTAAGCGGGAACTGCCTCATGAACAACCGGCTCAGCAGGTGCCGCCGTAGCCGCTGCCCCAATGAGGGCGGATAACATAACCAAACCAGACAAGCTTTTTTTTACGTGTTGCATACCACTATCCTTTATTTATCAAAACACTAGTCAACAAAAACCCGCGCATTGCGGAACAGTCGCAGCCATCCACCTGCCTCGTGCCAAGTCGCTGGCACCCAGGAGTTGGTGACTGCACGAAACACCCTTTCAGGGTGCGGCATCAAAATGGTGGCGCGGCCATCCCGGCTGGTAACACTTGTCAGCCCTTGAGCTGATCCATTGGGGTTGTCAGGATAGTGTTCAGTTATCCGCTGGCTGTGATCCACAAAACGCAGGGCAACCAAACCACTGGTTTGGCAGTGTTCCGCCGCCGATGGACTCGTAAACTCGGCACGGCCTTCGCCATGTGCCACCGCAATCGGCATATAGGACCCTGCCATTCCTTGATAAAGCACCGAGGGCGAAGTCTCAACCTTAACTAAGGCAACCCGCGCTTCAAATTGCTCCGACAGGTTGCGCACAAAGCGCGGCCATAACTCAGCCCCAGGGATCAAGGCCTTTAAATTGGACAACATTTGACAGCCATTGCAAACCCCTAAAGTGAAGGTCTCTGGCCGATGAAAAAAGGCCTGAAACTGGTCGCGGGCACGCGCATTAAACAGAATCGATTTAGCCCAGCCCTCACCCGCCCCCAAAACATCGCCATAACTGAAGCCACCACAGGCTGCCAAGCCTTTGAACTGAGCAAGATCAACCCGCCCCGCCAAAATATCGCTCATATGGACATCCACTGCCGCAAAGCCTGCCCGGGTAAAGGCTGCCGCCATTTCGAGCTGACTGTTGACGCCTTGCTCGCGCAATATAGCGACGCGAGGTTTGATGCCACGGTGAATATAAGGCGCTGAAATATCCAGCTCTGGATCAAAACTTAAGGCTGCACTTAAGCCCCGCGACTCGCGGCGGATGGCCGCAAACTCCTGGTCGGCACAAACGGGGTTGTCGCGCAGACGTTGAATCTGGTAGCTGGTGCTGGCCCAGAGCGATTGCCAATCGGCACGCGTGGCCTGAATAACCCGATGATCGCCACAGCGAATGCGCAAGGTCTCATCCAGGGTCGCTCGACCCAATGGGTGTAGGGGCGCGTCACAGCCCGCCTGTAAAAAACGATCATAAACGGCTTGCAGCTTGTCATCGGCCACTTGTAACACGACGCCCAGCTCTTCGTTGAATAAGGCTGCCAGCGCATCACAGCTGTAGCCACTGATATCCAACTCAAATCCGCAGCGCCCGGCAAACGCCATCTCCGCAAGGCTGGCCAACAAACCACCGTCACTGCGGTCGTGGTAAGCCAGGAGGAGATCCTGTTCCAAACAGGCTTGTATCGCAGCAAAAAAGCGCTTGATTCGCTCGGGGGAATCCAAGTCCGGGGTTTCATCACCCATCTGACCCTGGCTTTGCGCCAAAATAGACGCACCCAATCGCATGCGACCGGCGGCTAAATCCACCAGCACCAATTGCGCGGGAACCTGCGTCGATAGAACCGGCGTCAGGGTTTTACGCACATCCAGCACCGGCGCGAAGGCCGATACAATTAACGAAACAGGCGCCGTCACACTTTTGGCACGCCCCTCAGACTGCCACTGAGTGCGCATCGACATGGAGTCTTTACCGACTGGAATCGTCAGGCCGAGCGCAGGGCAAAGCTCGATGCCCACCGCCTCGACTGTGGCATAGAGGTCAGCATCCTGGCCCGCATGACCGGCTGCACACATCCAGTTGGCCGAGAGTTTAACGTCGCTCAGTAAGCCAATTCGCGTCGCGGCAATATTGGTAATGGCTTCACCGATGGCCATGCGGCCTGACGCCGGCGCATTGATGACGGCAAGCGGCGTGCGCTCGCCAAGACTCATGGCTTCACCGGCATAGCTATCAAACGACACAGTCGTCACAGCACAATCGGCGACCGGCACCTGCCAAGGCCCGACCATTTGATCGCGGACGACCATGCCCGTCACCGAGCGATCACCTATGGTGATCAAAAACTGCTTGCTGGCCACAGCAGGGTGTTGCAGCACCGTTTCGGCCGCCTGCTGGGCTGTGAGGTTGATCGCGAGAGGCGACAGAGATGGCTTGCGGCTCTCGACTTCGCGATGCATTTTGGGCGGCTTACCAAACAGCACGCTCATCGGCAAATCCACGGGATTAGCGTCAAAGTGCTGATCATTGACGACCAGTTTTTTCTCGCTCAACGAGCGCCCCACCAAAGCATAGGGGCAGCGCTCGCGTTGGCAAATGGCCTCGAAGCGCGACAGCTGCTCTGGGCTCACGGCCAGCACATAGCGCTCTTGCGATTCATTACACCAAATCTCGAGCGGCGACATGCCGGGCTCGTCATTCGGCACCTTGCGCAACTCGAAGGCACCGCCGGTACCACCGTCTTTTACCAGCTCAGGGAAGGCGTTGGACAAGCCGCCGGCGCCCACATCGTGAATAAACGCAATGGGGTTATCGGCACCCAACTGCCAACACTGGTCAATCACCTCTTGGCAGCGGCGTTCCATTTCTGGGTTTTGGCGCTGCACTGAGGCAAAATCCAAATCTTCCGACGAGGCACCCGAGGTCACGGAGCTTGCGGCGCCGCCGCCCAACCCAATCAACATGGCCGGGCCACCCAGCGCAATCAGGTGAAAACCCGGGCCAAAGGGGACTTTTTCAATATGCTCTGCACGAATATTGCCGTAACCACCGGCCAACATAATGGGTTTGTGGTAACCCCAGCGCTCGCCGCCGGCATTTTGCTCAAAGGTGCGAAAGTAACCGCACAAATTGGGACGACCAAACTCGTTGTTAAAGGCAGCGCCACCCAGAGGCCCCTCGATCATAATGTCGAGCGCCGACGCCATGCGCGAGGGCTTGCCATAAGCCTGTTCCCAGGGCTGGATATACTGCGGAATCTGTAGATTGGACACGCTAAATCCGGTCAAACCGGCTTTGGGTTTAGACCCTTTGCCCACGGCACCCTCGTCCCGAATTTCACCACCCGCCCCCGTACCGGCTCCAGGAAAGGGGGCTATGGCCGTGGGGTGATTATGGGTTTCGACTTTCATCAACAGGTGAATAGGCTCGATGTGAAAACCGTACTCCCGCGTTTGAGGGTCCGGGTAGAAGCGCCCCGCAACCGTTCCTTCAATCACGGCCGCGTTATCTGAATAAGCCGACAAAACCTTATCACCGGCTTTTTCATAGGTATTTTTGATCATCTTAAACAGCGAAAAGGGTTTATTCTCGCCATCAATCGTCCAGCTGGCATTAAAGATTTTATGGCGACAGTGCTCGCTGTTGGCCTGGGCAAACATCATCAACTCGACATCGGTCGGGTTGCGACCCAACTGCACAAAGCTGTCGACCAGATAGTCCATTTCGTCCTCGGCCAGCGCAAGACCCAGCTCCGCATTCGCCGCTTCGAGGGCAATACGCCCCCCCTCCAAAATCTCGACTGTGTGCAAGGGGCGCGGCGCTTCACGGCCAAACAGCTGGCGCGCATCATCGAGCGAATCCAGCAGCACCTCCGTCATGCGGTCATGTAACACCGGGGCGACCGCATTGCGATCAAAGTTCCCGAGCAGGTGATAAGCCAGGCCCCGTTCTAAACGCGCTATCTGCTTGAGGCCGGCATTGTGGGCAATATCAGTCGCCTTGGAGGCCCAGGGTGAAATGGTGCCGGGACGCGGTACCGCGAGCAGTAGCTGACCGCCGAGCACCACAGGTTCCGCCTTGGGGCCGTAGGTAAGCAGCTGAGCCAGCACATCGGTTTCGGTAGCCGATAAGGGGCCTGTTAAATCGGCAAAATGAACATACTCCGCAACCACCGCACTGATACCCGGTGCGACAGACTGCAAACTGGCGAGCAGCTTGTGGGTACGAAATTCAGACAGGGCAGGTGCGCCAGGCAAAATCAACATAAGAGCGGATCTCAACTCAATGCTGCCGCAGCCAGCGGGCGGCCAGGCCCTCAACAACCTGAACACAAACCCCCAAACAGCGGCAGTGGGGCGGGTTTAAAAGGGCGGCATTGTAATCGAAATCACATCGGCGTGGCAGGCAAGGCGACCAAGGCCGCCGAGTGCGCTGAGACCGACCGGGGCGCACCGGGCCGAAACTTAGCGTTTATTGGGGTGCCGTCGCTTGGAAATCAGGGTCGGTTTGCGCGTCTGCCAGCCAGGCTTGCAGCTGCGGCCGCCCATCCAAAGTGAATCGGCCTCTAAAGGTGCCCCAATATAAAAAACAGTTCAAACGCCACCAGGCATCCGGATCCTGCCAACCGGCTTCACGCGGCTGCGCATTTAAATAATCCAGCCCTGTTTGAATACGCGCAGACTGGCGCTGCAAATAACTATTTTGTGTTATATCCACACCGCTTCTGGCGAGTAAAAACAGGTTGATGGCGCTATCCATGAGGGTATTAACCAAACAGAAGCCATCCAGACTGTGCACATCCGTCAAAAAAGGCTGGCCGGCCTTATCGCGCAAATAGCGCAGAATACTGGTCGAATCCGTCAGCAAATGATTGCCGTCACGCAAATAAGGGACCTTTTGTGTCGGCGATCCTGTCGCGGAGCCCGCAGCATCGGTTTCGACTAGCTCACAAGGCTGACCCGTTTTAGCCAAGACAATGCGAACATGTCGCACATAGGGCGATGTTAATGACCCATAAAGCTGCATAGATTCACCAAAAGTTTACGAAATGGAAAACAGCGAGAGTCGCAATCCTACCGCGTTTTTCTAGGGTTTAAAGTCCAGCATACGCTGCAAGGGTTTCATAGCGTTTTGCCCCAACACGGGATCAACGCGAATGTCATTGTTCCCCACATCAAAAACCTGGCTCAAAGCCTCAAGGCTGTTCATCGCCATCCAAGGGCAATTGGCACAACTGCGACAGGTGGCGCCACTGCCGGCCGTCGGCGCTATTACCAAGGTTTTAGTCGGGCAGGCTTGCTGCATCTTGTAAAAAATGCCTTGGTCCGTCGCCACAATAAAGACAGAGTTGGGCAAGGTACCGGCGGCTCTAATCAATTGGGAAGTAGACCCGACCACGTCCGCGAGCGCGACGACGGCTGCAGGCGACTCCGGGTGAACCAAAATCGCCGCATCCGGGTAAACCGCTTTGAGATCCAGCAGGGCTTGCGCTTTAAATTCTTCGTGCACTATGCAGCTGCCTTGCCACAACAGCATGTCGGCGCCCGTTTCACGCTGAACATAATGACCAAGATGCTGATCAGGTGCCCACAGAATTTTTTCACCTCGACCATCCAAATGCGCCACGACCGCTTTGGCAATACTGGAGGTCACCACCCAGTCGGCGCGCGCCTTAACGGCTGCCGAGGTATTGGCATAGACCACAACGGTTCTGTCCGGGTGCGCATCACAAAAAGCGGAAAAGGCCTCAGCGGGGCAACCAATATCGAGCGAGCAAGTAGCTTCCAGTGTCGGCATCAGTACACGTTTTTCCGGGCTCAAGATTTTGGCCGTCTCGCCCATGAACTTGACACCCGCCACGACCAAGGTGCTGGCGCTGTGCTGCTTGCCAAAGCGCGCCATTTCGAGCGAATCCGAGACACAGCCGCCAGTCTCTTCCGCCAATGCTTGCACAACAGGATCTGTGTAGTAGTGCGCAATCAAGACGGCATTTTCGGCCGCTAAGCGCGCTTTGATCGCCTGTTTTAAGTGCGCATCTCGCTCCGGGTCACGCGGCTCAGGGTCTGCCAGGCGTGCCAGATGTGCCTTGACCAAGGCCTCTGGGGCAAGCCCCGGCGTCACATCGGTTGCGGTGAGCATTGAATTGTCAGTCTCGACAGCCATAGCCGTTGTCCTCTCCAAGCAGTGATGTCCAAGCAGTGATGTTCAAGTAGTGATGTCAAAGCGCGGAGAACCCGGCAGTGACGACCACACGCCAGACGAGCAACCTAGATCCCTCGCGGATCTAGGACAAATCGAATACAAAAAAAGGGGAGCCAAGCTCCCCTTTTTTGACTATTGCCAACTAAATATGGTGGGTCGTGCGCGATTCGAACGCGCGACCAATTGGTTAAAAGCCAACTGCTCTACCGACTGAGCTAACGACCCGAACGGGATTGCCATCTGCTATGGCCAGTCGATTCATCAGCCAGCCTAAAAGCTTAACTGCAAATAACGACTATTTAAATAAGGTGGTGGGTCGTGCGCGATTCGAACGCGCGACCAATTGGTTAAAAGCCAACTGCTCTACCGACTGAGCTAACGACCCCCGAAAGAGGCGCACATCATAATGAGTTGAGACCAAAAGGCAAGCGCTTTTTTAGGGCTTTTTGTCGCCCAAATCCTCGGCCGCTTTTGGCGCCGTCGCCGACTCGGATCGAAGCGGCGCCAAGACCTGTCTTGTCGCTGCGATGCGCCTTCACTCTCGTTTGAGCAAAAACTCCGCAATCGTTCTGACGCGCTCGCGCAGCTGGTGATTTTTGTCTTTTTGCTGCCTGGCAAAAAGACTGCAATTTCGCGCCAATTCATCCAATTCATCGAGAACGGCTTGCGTTTGCTCTGGCAAGAGCGCCAAGGCTTGAATGCGCTGACAGAGAGCGCCATTGACGTCCGATACTATGCGTTTTTGCGCCGATTCCATCTCCTGGCCCGATAGCTCCAGCTGCTCCACTACCTCCCGCAATTGTCGGCAACCGGCCTTGCGGTGATTTAACGAATCAAACTCCTGGTCGATTTGCAGGGTATAACCCTTGATCCACAGGCGAACCGCTTCGGCCAGCATCACAAAGGACGCAATGGCGGTCGCATCGGTTTGCAGGCGCTTGTCCATCCCGCCAATGACCAGAGTGAAAAGCCCGCTGCCAAAAACCCCTAAGTCACCGCGCTTTTCCCAGGTGGTTTGAGTTGCCGCGCTCTCTGCGCGCAGAGGAAACACATAACGCCCAGGCCAGCGTCCAAAACGGCTTTCCCGGTTAAAGCCAAAGCAACTGACGATAAAACACCCCTGAAAATCATGCGATTCTAAACCGTTCTTAAGCCGCTCAGCTAAATCGTCAAAATTCTCACTCTGCCCCACCCGCGTGCAGAGAGCGGCGATTTGCTCGGCAGCTGTCGCCGTTAGCGGCAGGGCTGCTTTTGAAAACGAAAAGGTCATGCCGGACTCCAAAATAACAGGTTAATAAAATAGTCATTATTCAGCCCGCACACGAACTGACGAATGACTGATCTCTTAAGATTAGATAAGGCCTCTTTGGCAATCCGGCTTTTCGACCAAAGGTAAACACTGCACCCGCCTCACACGAATAGGACTGCAAATGATTGAAATGGCGCTTAAAACACCACGCGTTAACAATCAGGCTGTGTATCATGGCAAGGCTTCGGGACGACTGTTGCGGTGGCGCGTCGTTGCGTAGCGCGCCCGTCTCATCACTGAAAATGCCCAATATCCCTACATAACAAATCCAATATCCCCACATAACAACAGGCGCCGATTGAGCGCCGGAGCTTGGCCAATGATTCGTCTCATTTTAATCGCCTGGGGGCTCACCCATCGGCATCTACGCGTTGTGATTATCCTTGGTTTATTGGTTGCCGCATCCATGGCGATTGCGCTCGCCATCGGCAAAGCCTACCAAAATTGGGATAGGGACCCAGATCGTGGCGCCATTCCGATCACCCAGGGCACTTTTGGTGAAGACTATGCCACGCCGGTTTACCTCGACCAGGGTTGGACACCCGCCAATAGCCTGTGGTTTTACAACACAACACAAGGCTCTAATTTAGTGCCCTACGACATTTATATGGCACTGGAGGAGGCGGGTAGCGAACAACTCTTTAATCGCGCCGACACCTACGATACTTTCCGCTACTTGCCGCAAAAACCGACATTTTTTAACCCAGATGGCCTGCCTGTCGGTTTTGTGAAAGATGGCTACCAGGGCAATCATTACATCGGATTTACCTGTGCCGCTTGCCATACCGGTCAAATTAACTTCAAAGGCCAGGCCATTCGCATCGATGGCGCCCCCGCCATGGCAGATATGGTCGGCTTTTTGAGCGCACTCCAACAAGCGATGGAGGCCACGCTTCAAGATGAGGCCAAACTGGAGCGTTTTGTGGCGAGAGTCGTCGCGCGCAAGGGCGATTTTCGCAAAGCGGATAAAGCAAAAACCGCCCTGCAACGCTGGACAGAAACCATAGCCCTTTACAATCAAGTGAATCAGTCCACTGTCGATTATGGTTATGCCCGGCTGGATGCCTTCGGGCGCATTTATAACCGGGTGCTGCAACACGTCATCAACCGTGGGCAGCTGCACAGTCTACTGCTACGCACCACTGATGCGGTGGGTAACCGGCTACTGACGCCGGCTCAAGTCGATCTGGTTTTGACCGATATCGATGACACTATTATTGGCAATAAAGGTTTCGCGCAAATCTATGAGCGTTTACAGTCCAAAGCGCCGGGTTATCCCGGCTTGACTGGCGAGGCGCTGTTGCGGATTCGCGACAGTTTATTTAACGAACCCAACGCGCCCGTGAGCTACCCCTTTCTGTGGGACATTACCCACTCGGATTACGTGCAATGGAATGGCCTCGGCAGCAATGCAGGCGTAGGTCCCTTAGGGCGCAATGCCGGTGAAGTGATTGGAGTCTTTGGCACATTGGATTGGTCTGCGCATCAACCCCGTTTCAGTTTATCGGCCAAGCTCTCCGGGCAAAGCAATAAGCGCATGCAGGTCAATTTCAAATCCTCAATTGATCTTGTCAACCTTGAGCGCATCGAAAATCACCTGCGCTCACTCAAGTCGCCCGTCTGGCCAGAGGACATACTCGGTAAAATCGATCAAGAGCGCGCCAGTCGCGGGCAATTGCTTTACCAGGAATACTGTCAAAGCTGCCACGAAGTGATAGATCGCAGCAGCTGGGACCGTGTTGTCATCGCCAAGATGTCGGGCATTGGTGCGGTCAAAACCGACCCTCAAATGGCCGAAAACAGCGTGGCCTACAAGGGGCTGTCAGGCAACTTTAAACACACGGTACAAAGTCAGGATATTGGCAAGCTCTACCTGGAGGAAGAAGCCCCAGTCGCCATGATTTTGACCTCTGTAACCAAAGGTGTTGTCGCGACCCCTGACCCGGACAAATTCTGGGTGCGACGCTGGCTGGATTGGCTTTATTTGATGGCGGCCTCGTTTTTTGACAATACCATCGAAGCCACTGTCAAAGCGGGCAACTACACACCCGACACCACCGCCAGTCCCTTCAACTCACTATTGGCCTACAAAGCCCGCTCGCTCAATGGCATCTGGAGCACGGCGCCCTATCTGCACAACGGCTCAGTACCCAGCCTCTACGAGCTGCTGTTGCCCAAAAAACGCACCGGCGACCCGGATGATGGCGAATACCGACCGGATACCTTCATGGTCGGTGCGCGCGAATTCGACCCTGAGAAGGTCGGTTTCGTGAGTCAAGACTATGACGGTTTTGTGTTTGATACCCGCATTCCGGGCAATCTCAATAGCGGCCACGAGTATGCATCGGGCCACACAGCCCAGCCCAATGGCCAGCTACTGCCCGCGCTCAGCAAAGACGAGCGACTGGATCTGCTCGAATACTTAAAAACACTCTAATTCTGCCGTCAGCCCCAAGGAGGGGGCTTCAGCACAGAATCAGCTGAAGACTGGTAAACTCGCCGCCACCTGTCACCCTACGATTAAAGGTTCTGGCGATGCGCGGATTTCTCCGTTTACACCTCACTCGACGACTCAGCGGCTTGATACTGCTGGTGCCTTGGCTCGCGAGCCTCGCCACAGCCGAGACCGAGCCACTCTTTAAAGCAGGCTACCAAGGCTATTACGCCGGCATGACCGTGTCCTTTACACGTAGCCTAGTGCCACTCGACCAAACGCGTTATCAACTCATCTCCAAAGCCAGCACCCTAATGGCCAAGATTGACGAGCGCAGCGAATTTAACCGCCAAGGTGCCGTCTGGTCGCCCATCCGTTACGACTACAACCGCAGTATTTTTGGCACGCAAAAACGCGAAAGCCTGCAATTTGATAGCGCCAACAAAACCGTGACCTATCAGGATAAAAAACAGCGGCATACCCAAGCGCTGCCACAGGGCACGCTGGACCCAACCCTGTACCCACTGGTATTGCAAGCCAAATTGGCGCAACTTGGCAAAAAAGCACCGCTCAGCTACCGATTCGCGCGGCGCACCCAGATTAAAGATTACCAATTCACCTGGGTGGGCGAAGCGCCCTTTGTGCTGCAGGGTAAACAGTACCAGGCTTGGGTTTTGCGCCGACAGGAAGTGGGCGATAAACAAACGGAGTTTTGGCTCATCCCCGACTTAGACTTCACCCTAGCGCGGCTGGAACACAGCGAAGATGGCGATACCCATCGGCTCGACCTCGTGAGCTACGAGGCTAGCCCGACCTTTGCCCGCTGGCTGCGCAATCCTTGAGGTTCAGGCTACCCGGCAGGTAACACAAAGGCGCCAAAATGCTTGCCACACCGGAATCTTCGCACCACTGAAATTTTTACAACAAAGGCTTGACCGACCAAGCGAGCATCCGTAATATGCGCGACCTCAACGGGGCGCACCCAGCGCACCGGCGACATACGCACTCATAGCTCAGCTGGATAGAGTACTCGGCTACGAACCGAGCGGTCGGAGGTTCGAATCCTCCTGAGTGCGCCAAATACTTAAAAACCCGCTCAAGTGGGTTTTTTTTCGCCCGCGTCTTTGCCGAGACCATCGCGATTTCGCATAAGCCCAAGCGGCTCATTTCAAAAGGCTCTAGAGAGCACCACCAAGCGGCCAACAATTTGCATTGGTTCAGCAATCCGAACTTCCCCCTGCTGACCGTCAAATTTAAGGCACGCCATGCACTCACCCAACGCTCCTCATCGACCTGAGTCACCTGTCCAAGCCACTTTGGCGGCGCTGTTATTTCAAGCGGAAAAACAACAACGGCAATTGCAACTCGAGGTGCAGTTTCGCCGCAATATGGCAGCTTTTGCCGAGGTGGCGCCGGTGATTTACCAGCAATTTCAAGATTATCAGCCCACCGAATTGCAACTGCATTACAGTGATGACGGCAAGCTCAATCTAGTCAACATTGCGCTCGATAATAAACCCGTATACGGCGAGGAGGCGCAGGCTTTTTGTAAAAAACAAGTTGATGCCTTTATCAGTAAACCCACGCTCTCGTCTATCTCATTTGGCCAAACCAAAATTTACAATGATGCGCACCTGCATCCGAGCGTCATTAATAAAATGGCGGCCTACACAGCTGACATCAAACAAAAACAACACCGCCACTGCCAGGTACCGATTGGCTTTATGCTCATTACCGGCTGCGGCATGGGCTACCATATCGAAGAACTTGTCGAGAAACTCGACATCAAAATGCTCTGCATTTTTGACCCGCATAAAGATTCCTTTTATGCGGCCTTGCACACGCTGGACTGGCTACCCATTTTGCAAAAGATGACCACCCATGGGCGAGTGTTAAAGTTTTTGCTCGGCATGAGCCCTGAAGATGCCATGCTCGATTTAAAACTCATGACCGATCGACTCGGCTTATTTAACCAGGTGTATACCTTTATTTATCGTCACTTCAACAGCAAAAAAGAAGAGGCCTTTATCGAGCTGTATAAAAAAGAATTTCATCTGGCGGCCAGTGGCATAGGCTATTTCGACGACGAGCAAATCAGCCTCGCCCACACAGCGCATAACATTAACCAAGGATTTCCTTTTTTTAAACCGGCACGGCTCACTATCGAGAATACGCCGATACTGGTTATCGGTAACGGGCCATCACTGGATCAGCATATTGACTACATTCGGCGCATGCAATCGAGCGCCATTATCATGAGCTGCGGCACAGCCATTAGCTCGCTCTATAAAGTGGGCATCACCCCCGATTTTCATATCGAAATGGAACGCAGCGCTGTGACGCCGGCATTTATTAAACACGGCACCAGTCAATCCTTTCGCGATCCCGTTCAGTTAATTTGTTTAAACACCTCAGCCCCTCAAATGACGGAGCTGTTTAAACGCATTTGGCTCGGCGTCAAACCGAATGATCTTGGCGCTGTTTTATTAAATCGCATTTATCCGCAAACACATGCCTGGCGACTACTGCTGTGCAACCCGACAGTGACCAACGCGGGATTATCCTGCGCCATCGGCATGGGATTTCGCCACATAGTACTGCTCGGCATTGATTTGGGCATGAAAGACGCGAGCCATCACCACTCTAGCCTGTCAATTTATTACGACATCACCAAAAAACAAGGCTCGCAGGAAGACAAATTTAAGCCGGGCACCTACCCGGTCGCGGGCAATTTTGGCAGCACCGTCAATACAACGCCCACGCTGCACGCCACCAAAAATAATATGGAAACCCTCATCCGGCTGGAAAGACGATCCGGCACCCTGTTAAACCTTTACAACCCCAATGACGGCGCCCTGATCGAGGGTGCCACACCGACAGCCGCTGATGCCCTGCCACAACCGGCAGCGGGCACCACAACCGATCTCGCCACTCACAAAAGGGCTTTGCTCGCACAACTGGAAGCCGCCTGCTGTGTGCCACTGCCCAGCGAGACGATCGATCACAATTTTATTAAAAACAACCTGCTGCCCAACCTTGCAGAGCTGCAAAAATTATTGTTGCTACCGGCTGATATTCAGACCATTAAACAGCTGCAAACCGAGATGAACCGCATTTTTCAGGCCGTTCTGCAATCGTCTGATACGGTCAAATTATTGCTGCGCGGCAGCGTCAATGCGTGTTTTACCTTGATGATGCAAAGCTTGTTATTTTGCCCGCCGGCTGAATTTCAAAAACATTACCGCACCTTGCGCAAGGCCTATATGCAGCTTATTAAAGGTGCCATCGCGTTTATGGATCAGCAGCCGCTGCAATGCGATACCAGCCGCGATAAACAAGCCATTATTTTGGCCAAGACGACAGCAGAACCGGGCCAAGATGCCGGCCACTAAGATGCGCTCTACGACAGATTCCCGTCGCGACGCTGGGGGCTCAAACCAAACGTCAATGCCCGTCGCGGGCCAGCGGGCAACCAGCTGCGCGCCCAGCGATCCCAGCAGGCGAGAATAGCGCCGTAATTACACTGTCGGTGTTCCAACGCGGCACTGTGATGCAATTGGTGTTGCGCCGGGCTAATAAACACCCGCTCCAGCGCGCCAAAACTGACCCAAATGTGACTGTGGCGCAAATTGGCGGCCGCGAGATTAAACAGAAACCCAATCGCATCCACCCCCAAAATTTGCCAGCCTTTAACGTCCGCTCCCCAAAAATAGACAAACACGCCCGTCACCAACGCAAAGACGAGGGCGCCGCGCAGATAATAGAGCGTCATTTCAACAGGGTGGATACGGTAGAGCGTGAGCGGCGTCAAGCAAGTCGCGCTGTGGTGAACACGATGAAAACGCCATAACAATGGGGCCCGGTGCATGGCGTAATGCACATAAAACCGGCTGGCATCTTCCACCACCAGAAACACACCCGTATACAGGCACAGCATGACGCCCACCGGCAAAGTGCCGATGTCAGGCGGCGCCCCCAGGCTCGCGCGCAAACCGCGCACCACTTCGAGCGTCAGCGCCAGGTGCCCGCCGACGAGCGGGATGACCGCCAACACCAACACCACACGATTGAGCGCCCAATAGCCAACATCCACCGCAGAGGAGCGCGACAGCAAATAATCCCGCGACAGCAAACGGCGCCCCCAATCGAGCGGCCTGAAGCCTTCAGCGCGCGACATCACCCAAATGGCCACCCCGAGCGCTGTGACTAAAAACAGCCAATAGGTGCGGCGATCAGGATCGAAAAAGAGGCGCGACAACTGCTGCAAAAACGATTCAGCCGACAGGGCAAAAAACCCTGTCAGCCACGTTTGGAATGTAGTTTGAAATGTAGCTTGAAGTGTATCTATAGCCTCCACCGACAGCACCCAGGTTCAATACCGCCAGCTGAGGCCCAGGCGCCAGGCACGGGGGGGGTTAGGTCTGGCGCCAAAGGGCCTGCGCGACACTATCACTTGCTCATTCAACAGGTTTTCGACCGTGACAAAATAATCCCAGTTGTCGCTTGGCACAAAGTGGTAGGCCAGGTCCCAGACGCTGTAATCCTCCGTGTAATAACCGGGTTTATAGTCGCCTTGATCGGGCACTTCGCGCATTTTGCCCACATAGCGCCCCTCAAGGCTCGCATACCACCGGGCTGATTCTAACGAGAGCTGCAGGCGCGCCTGATGCACAGGGGTGTAGGGCAGATAATCGCCCTGCTTGACCTGCCCCCATTGGCTGAATCCGGATTCAAAATCGCTCTCAAAAGTCGCCTGGGTATAGGTGTAAACCCAGGACACCGGCAACGCCAGCCCGCGCCCGAGACGCATGCGATATCCCGTATCCAGTTCAAGCCCCCAAATCGCCGCCTCGCCACCATTGAACTCGGTATCGGCTTCACAGCCAGCATCCGACACTCGGCAGCGACCCAGCAGATTGCGGTAATCGCTAAAGAACCCAATCGCTGAGGCGCGGGCATCTCCCTGCTCAAAACGCAGCCCCTGCTCGTAATTGACACTGGTTTCCGCATCGGCCTCGGAATCGGCCACCGCCGGCGAGAAGCCTCTATTCACACCGCCCAAAATGCCGAGCGAATCGCTCAGGCGGTAAAAATAGCCGGCACCGGGGATCCAGAGGCTGTCACGGCGCGATTGTGCATCCTGCGTGAGGGTGTTTTGGTAATCGCCCCGGATATTTTCGGTGCGCAGCCCCGCCGTGAGTGTGAGCCGGTCGCGCTCCCACTCGTGTTGCACAAAGGCCGCCAAGGCACTTGCTTCAGCGGCATTGTCGGTTTTCAGTTCGCGCGTTACGCCGTCATACACCAAGTGGCCTTGGGTCATAGCATAGGCTTCGGGCCTGTGTAAGCGCGCCACTTCATCACGGTGATAGCGCAAACCAAAGCGCGTGCGATGCGCGGCTGAATCCTCGCCATAACGACCGTCCAACGACAGGCCAGAGGCCGTGAAATCACGCGCATTGGCTGTGATGTCGAGATATTCGCCAAGGTCGCGGCTATCGGCTTCGCCACGCAAAATAGCGAGATGCCGAGCCCAGCCGGTGGGGTAACCCAATACGGTTTGAATGTCGGGGGTGCAGTCCAAGCCGCCACAGGTGCTCGCCCAAAAGCCCTCGAGCTTTTTCCAGGTGCGCGAAAACTGATTCTGGTACAGCTTCACATCCACACTCAGACGCGCACTGGGCTTGACGGTGTATAACAAGTGCCATTGGCGGTGTATCGAGTCAAACCGATCCAGCGCACTGGCCGCATAACGGCTAAGGCTGTCTGCGGCAAAGTCGCTATCGGTCAAACCCAGATACGTCTCGTCACTCACCTCATCAGCGTAACCCCATTTGACGATCACCTGATGATCCCACTCACCCGCATGGTGCCAGCCCCATTTGGCGTTGAGATCGCGCCTGACAAAGCCTGTATCGGCACCACTTGGCAGCGTTTTAAATCCGTCGGCGCCGTAGGTGAGTGCATCTATCCAAAAGCCGTGGCGATTAGCCTCATTCACTCGGTAACTGTCACCCGCAAAAAGGCGGTATTTGTAATAGCCGCTATCGCCCGCCGTTGCGTCCAACTCCAGAGTGTCCGCCTCCGGCAAGCCGCGCGTCACCCAATTGAGTGCGCCGCCAACCGTATGGGGGCCATAGGCAATCGCTGCCGGGCCTTTAAACACTTCCAAGGCCGCCATCCGGTTAACATTCGGCAAATAATAAGCCGCCGGCGCCGCATAGGGTGAGGGCGTAATCAGGATGCCGTCCTCCATCAGCGTCAGCTTTTGGCTGCGGTCACTGGTGACACCCCGAATACCAATATTGGGCCTGAGGCCGTAACCATCCTCATAGCGCACATAAACACCCGGCACCTGTGCGAGCAGGTCGGTCACATCGGTGGTATCGAAAGTTTGAATGGCGGCTTCATCCACGAGGCTTGCGCTACCCGGCAGCTCGCGCAGGGCCTCGCGCCCGCCTGTGACATAAACCTCTTCCACAGGTGGCGTCGCAGGCTCAGCCGCCAGGCTTGGCAGAGGCAAAAACCCAGCGCCAGCCGCCAGCGCTAGTAACCTTGGCAACAGTAACCTTGCCAACAGTAACCTTGGCGACAGGCCGGGCAGTGAGGTTTCACACTCAATTATCGCTGGCATTTAATCAGCATCCGATTGGGCTCGTTGCGGCAAGTCCACATTCACGAGCAAAACAAAATCCGTGCGCAAACGGTCAGTAATGCGTTTGATAGCACCCTGCAAGGTACAAAAACCCAGCCCCTCAGCGAGCAATGCCTCGGCCCCTGTGAGGTCCGGGTTGAGCGCCGCATTCAGGCAGGCGGTTTTTCCCGCTTGCCCGAGCGACAGCTGGCGATTGGCTTCAGCGGCGAGGCCGGATGCCTCGCCTGCGGCCTCGTCTTGAGCCAGCTGTTCGGCGAAGGCCAGCGCTGCGCGAATGTCGGTATCAAAAGCTTGCACGACCGACTCGAAGCCCAAGTGGCGCAGGTAATCGTCAAATCCCAAGCCCTCACCGCCCGCCGAGTCATTACCGGTTAGCACCCTGTGAAACTGGCGCAGATTCTGGGCTATAGCGGCCGCATGGCCACCCTGATGGCGAAACTCTACCGCCTGAGGGCAAGCCGCGAGCTGGCAACGCGGCTCAAGCGCAAGCGGCAAGCCAAGCTTGCTGTCTTTGACCTCTTTTTCGAGGTAAAACATCGCATCCGAGAGGGCTTTGATATGGGTGGCGAGGTTATCGGGGTTGATAAATCGCCGTCGGTAATCGCCGCCATCGGTGCGCCAGGCCGCTTCGAGCTGTCGTGTTTCTGTGACGAGCGCATCGGCCACCTTGCGGGCATACTGGCAACGCAGGGTCAGCCGCTCGGCATCCGGTTTGGCGTTCCAGCCCGCGAGCTGAGGCACAGCACTGCTGCAGCGGGTATTGAGATTCTCAGCAAATAGCAGATATTCCAGCGTATCCAGGCCACGCACGCTGTTGCGGCTCGGCTGCCCAGCTGTCGCCACCTGAATATCGATGGCACAGGCATCGGCCCACTCGTTGGTGCCATAGGAATAAATACGGTTGCGCCTTGCCAGGTCATTTTCGGCCAGAGGGCCAAGCCAGAGCAGCTCTGCATCCTGCCAGGCCAGCATGAATGAGGACCAAGCCGCCTGGCTGTTTTGCCAAGCCGCCGCTGCGACAGGTGCCGATGGCTCAGTCGCATCACAGGCGGTGGCGATTTCCGCCGCCAGGCCCTCGCTAGCGAGTCGGGCCCGCTGGTAGCTGGGCTCGATAATACGATCAGCGTACTGGATCAGCATGCCTTGGAAATCAAAGGTTTTAGGCGGCGCGCCCGCTAGGCCGGGCGCCACGCCCTCATCACCGCAACCGCTGATGCAAAGCGCCAGTAAGCCGGCACCCCAACGCAGCCTTACCATACCAACACCAAGTCTTGGTCAAAGTTGTAAGCCGCCTGCAAGAGAGAGCGCGCTTTTTTCAGGTTCTCGGTATAGGTGACAATGGCGGTCGGCACATCGTCCGCGAGCGCAGGACCATTGCCCATCCAGCCATAGAGCGCCGGCAAATCCGCCGTCAGGTTTTGGCCGCCGTAGTTAAAGGTCAGCTCGGCATAGCGGCTGGTATCATCGGCTTTACGAAAGGGTGAAAAGGGGCTGAACTGCAAACCCAACGCAAAGCCTTTCATTTCAGACCAATTCTTAGCCAATCCAAGGTAGTGAGCTTCATCCACATAACGACCGTCTTTAAAGCGGGCGGTATCGGCTAAGACTTTATTGACGTAATGCACGACTGTCGCCGCAATACAGGCTTCCCAACCTCTAGCCGCATCGCGAATGGCTTGTTTTAACGCAGTCTCTTGCGCAGGCGTCAGTTGAGTCACCTGTGATGCGGCCACATCGGCCAAAATCTGCCGACCAGCAACCAGCGCTTTAAAGGTATCACCCGACAGGTCCAGGGCGACCTCGGCAGCCGAGGCGCCGAGGTCGCGCTTGGCGCAATTGCCCGCTGTGGCAAAAACATATTCGCTTTTCAGGTCAATTTTGCTGTCTTGATTGGTATCAAAATAGGCCGCTGCCAGCTCAGTATCCGTGCGGCGACCGTAATCGGGCGTGGCGCCAAAATACCCAAAGGCCTCATCAAAAAAATGCTCCGCCTGGGTGTAAGGATTGGTCCCGTCGGGTTTGAACAGGCTATTGAAGTCAGACACCAAATAGTCGTTCACCCCTTGCGAGAAACCGACACTCATGAGTAAAAACTTCTGCACCAGTTGCTGGTAATCCACACCACTGGCGTTGACATAAGCCTTGCTGACTGGAACTGTCCCACCCGCCGCCACCGGAATCAGAGGATCGGGCGTGGTAATGGATGCCAGCGTTTGTAAATCGTCAAACCAAGCGCGCACCACATCAGCCGGCTTGGGCTCTGGCTGGGCTATGTCCACCCCCACTAACGGGCTCAGCAGGCGAGTCGTCTCACCTTTATTAACCCCATCCACTTGATAGCCGCCCGCAATTTTATCGATCAGGTTTTTATTGGTGCTGATGCTGCCAAAGGTCGTTTGCAATACTGGCAGGCTACCCGCTTTCAGCGAAAAACTTTGGGTATCGAGACTTAAACCCGGGTTTTCAAACAAACGATTCAAGTCGGCCGCGACACTCGGCTCACCCAACTTACCGATTTTGCCGATATAGGTTTTGATCTCCTCAATCATCACTTGGCGCGCCACCTGGCCGGTATAGGACACTGTCGAGACACCCTCGCGTGTAAACGCATAATCCGCCGGAGCAGAAGACACCGCACTACTGCTAGTGCT
>JACCDR010782278.1_pt1 | contig 19502 bp, 34 predicted proteins | sample 7446431 | NCBI WGS metagenome assembly JACCDR01 (sample SAMN15323443, study PRJNA562643) | freshwater metagenome | isolation source: river surface water | place: USA:Blue River Watershed | collected 2017-08-17 | reverse complement strand
CTAGACACTCAACATTCTGCCTAACGCTCCCCCTTCAATCAATAGGAGCGTTACGCAAATGCCAAGTCCTTCCAATTCTCTCTCAACTCTGCGGCCTGACCTGTCGGGTTCCTTCATGGAATTTGACATCGAAATGGACAACATGGGCTTCATCGGAACCAAGGTCTTGACCGTGGTCGATGTCCCCAAAGCAACCGGCACCTTCGGCATTCTTCCCGTCGAAGAAATGCTGAAAGTTCGCAACACCAAACGCGCCCCCGGCAGCGGTTACAGCCGCGGCGAATTCAAGTTTGAGACGACCACGTTTACCTGCGAAGAGCATGGCGCTGAAGAGCCAGTGGATGACCGCGAAGCGGCCCTCTACTCGGAGTATTTCATTGCCGAGCAAATCGCCGCATCTCGCGCACGCCGTGCGGTGCTGGCGAACTACGAAGCCCGTGTGGCCGCTGCCGTGTTCAATGCAACGACCTGGAACAGCGCAAGCCTGACAACGGGCGTTAGCACAGAATGGAGCAACGCCGCGAGCGGTAAGCCAGTTGACGACGTTGTGACCGCTGGAAATGTGATGTACGAAAACAGCGGGCTTTATCCCAACGCTCTCGTCATCAATCGCCGGGTGTATCGCAACCTGAAGAACAGCGCCCAAGTCATCGACCGCATTGTGTCGGCGGGTGCGGGGCAAGCTGGAAAGCTGGGCGACATCAGCCCGCAATTGCTAGCTCAAGTGTTTGACCTCGATATGGTCATCATTGCTGGTGCAACCAAGAACGCCGCAAACGAAGGGCAAGCCGCCGACCTTGAAGCGTTCTGGTCGAACGAATACGCCATGCTTTGCCGCGTGGCAACTTCGAGCGACATCCGCGAACCTTGCATCGGTCGCACGTTCCACTGGGCGCAAGACGGTTCGAGCATCGGCGGTACTGCCGAAATGTACCGCGAAGAGCAAACCCGCAGCGACATCATCCGCGTGCGTCACGATGTTGACGAAGTCATCATCTACCCGCAAGCCGGTCACTTGCTCAGCAACATCACGGCCTAACCCGAGGTGATTGGGTGAGCGTGTTCGACGATCAATTCGCGGTTAGTGCCGTCCCCGGCTTGCAGGATTATTTCGGTGAAACTCTCACCTATAAACCGCGAGCCGGGGGCAGCCGAACGATCACCGGCATGATTGACCGGACTGACCGCAGCGTATTTGGCGAACTGGATCGCGGGGCGGCAACGCTCTTGCAAATCACAGTTCCCAACAACGTGACGACCGGGATTCTTTCCACGGAAATCAATGTTGGCGGCGATGCAATCACGGTGGCTGACCGCTACGGCGGAACGGCACGAGACAGGCGGATTATGCGGGTTGTCGAAACCAACGGTTCGAGCGTGACTTTCGAGGTTCAGTAATGGCTGCTCCTGGCTTGGTCAATGTTGGCATTTCCAAAGCGGAGTTTGCCAGCTTTGAAAACCAGATGCGAGCGGCACTTACCAAAGTCAAGAACGCCGAGAAGGCCATTCAAAAAGCAACCGTCACGGCAATCAACAAGACCGCGAAGTTTGTCCAAGGCCAGATGTCAAAGTCGATTTCTTCGGAAGTCAACATCAAGCAAAAGGACATCAAGCGTTACATCAAGATTGACCGGAAAGCCTCGGTCGCTAGTGGTTTGGCGGTGGTGACTTTAAGCAAGTCGAAGCGAATCCAACTGATTTACTTCGGTGCAAGAGATAGCGGGCATGGCGGCTGGAAGAAACGCAAGGGCAACGGCGTGACCTACAAGATTGCCAAGAAGGGTGGCCGCAAGCGAATCCGCGATGCGTTCATCACAACCGCCAACAATCAATTGATGGTTGCAAAGCGGAAGGGCAAGGCACGATTGCCGTTAGTCGCTCCGCTGCGAGGGCCATCCCCTTGGGGCGTGTATGTGATTAGCGGAATGAGGAAGGTCACTGTGGAGCAAGGCCGCGAGCGATTGCGGAAAGAGTTGAAGGAGCAAGTTCGCTACGCCACCTATCGAGCCAATAAAGCGTAATGCCTGACCCCGTAATCGAACAAATCGCTGACACGTTGGTAACGCGGCTGCAAGCCGTGACGACTGCCAACACCTACGCGATTACGGTGTCGAGCGTGATTCGGCCTGACCGAGTTGGCACGATCACGCACACGGATTACCTCGTCACCATCGAGCAAACAGAAACCGAACGCAACGACGACCTAACGCGAGCCAGTGCGACAGGTTTGCAAATCGCATGGAACACGACTTTCCAAATCACTTGCTTCCTACGACCGACTGACAGCGACACAACCGCACTGGACCAGCTTGGCAACATCGCCTTGACCGAGATGACACGCGGCATTGCCAGCACAAGTACTTGGTACACGTTCGGCAGCAAGGCGATAGATGCCACGTTTACCGGCATGGAACATTTCAACGACGAGAACGGAGCGGGGGTGCGCTTGATGCTTCGCGTCACCTACCGCACAGACGAATCAGACCCACGAACAGAGAGACTATAAACGATGCCACTGCTCAAAAAGAAATCCGTTCTTGCGGCGAAGATCGAAACGACGATTGGAACGGCAATCAGTCTAAGCGGTTCCGATGGCGTGTTTAACGTCTACAACTGCAACATCGTTCCCAATATCCAGATGACCGACCGAGAAGGCCAAGGGGCTTTCTCCAAGCTGACAAGCGTCCTTGGTCAACAGACTGGAACTTGCACTTTCAGCACAGACCTAACGAGCGGATTAGCCGAACCATCTTGGGCAAGTACATTCCTGCCCGCCTGCGGGTTGGGCAAGACAAGCACGACCTACAACTGCAAAACGGAAGCCCCCGGCAGCACAGTCAAAACGCTGACGATGGCTCATTACGTTGACGGTGTTGTGCGCCGGATTCGCGGAGCAGTTGGCACATTCACGATTAGCTGCCTTGCGGGTCAGAAAATCACGCTGGATTTTACATTCCAAGGGGTGTTTGACGCATTCACGACCGACACGATTATTACGCCAACCTACCCAACCAGCGCCGCACTACGCTGGGGGGCATCGACAACCACGATTAACTCGGTAGCCGTTGCTGCCTCTTCGCTGACGTTCGACCTTGGCAACGTGATTAGCCCATTGGAAAGCCAAGCGGTCGATGAGGGTGTCAAGAACTTCATCATCTCGGATCGCCGCCCAACGCTGACGATTGACCCCGAAGCGGACACGAGCAACAGCATCTCGCGTTACGGTCTCTGGACTCTGGTCGATAACGATATCTCGATGCCGATTGCGTGGGACAGTGGAACCAACGACGACGGCGGCAAGTGGGCATTCTCTTTGCCTGCCGCACAGATTCTCAATCAACAACCCGGCGAGCGTTCCGGCGTTGAGACCGAGCAATTGACCTTCCTGGCTTGCCGCACATCGACGCTCAATGATGAATTCTCGATGACCTACACACTTGAGACCTAATGCAAATCGACCCGCAAGCAGAACTGACTTTGAAGCTGACCGACGACGGCAAGGCGTACTCGTTCAAGCCGTGGACGGTTCGCCAGATGCGTGCTTACCAAGCATGGGTGAGCCGCGACGACTTGACCCTGCCGCAGTTCACGGACAAGGCACTGGACGCATTGAAGGACGGATTCAACGGCGACGGCGACACGTTGGAAGATTTGAGTTTTATCGACCTGATGAAGCTGTTGGGCAAGCGATATTCCGCTTGCTTCGCTTCGCCTGAAGATAAAAAAAAATCCGAATCCTAGCCCACCTTGAAGCGGGCAAGATGTGCCAAGGGTGCATCGGCGGCAAATGCCACGATGCCCCAAGACCTGACTCTGCGGTGCTGGTGAAGTGTCCGACATGTGAAGGAACGGGAACGGCAGCGGATGGCAAAACCAAATGCGAACACTGCAACGACGGCGACTTTGAGTTGACTCAATGCCCATATCGCTATGTCGGTCATTACAGCGAATTGTCGCAACTCTGTCACTTGATGACGGAGTGCGGACTGCTCCCCGCCACGGGAGCCTTGCTAGATCAATCGGCGTGGTTCCTGGCAGCACAGCAAGCATTAGCCGCCCAGAAGAACGCAATCAACGCGAAAGAGCTACCGGATGTCGGACGACGTTAATATACGCATCTCAGCGACCGATAACGCAACGGCGACATTACGCGCCGTGCAGGCTCAACTTAATAGCTTTTCTTCGACAGTCAAAAACATCGCGGGATTCACTTTAGCTGGAATTGGCGTGCAGCAGGTCTCTTCCTTTCTATCTGGCACGCTGCGTGAATACGCCGAAGCCGAGAAGAGCCAGACGCGATTGCAGTCTGTACTTAAGGCGACCGGCAACACTACAAAATTGACGTTTGCGGAAATCAATGATTTCACGGATCGGTTAGAAAAGACGACCGGCACTAGCGGCGAATCACTGAACGATGCCGCCGCAAACCTCTCTCGCTTCGCCAATATCACGGGCGATCAGTTCAAGGATGTGCTGTCTCTTGCCAACGACATGAGCAAGGTTCTGGGCAGCGACGTTACGTCAAATGTCCAACTGCTTGCCAAGGCGTTGAATAGCCCGGCAGAAGGTCTTAGCCGATTGTCTCGTTTGGGCGTCAGTTTCAACGAAGTGCAAAAAGCACAGATTGAAATGCTTGACCAAGTGGGCATGAAGGCCGAAGCACAAGCCAAGATTCTGGAAGAGATACGGCGGCAGTTTGGCGGGGCTGGCGAGGACTTCGGAAAGACGACGGCAGGGCAATTAGAAGTCTTGAATGCCAGAATCGGTGATCTAAAGGAGGCAATAGGTCAAAGGCTGACGCCCACAGTTACGGCATTGATTTCGCTTTTGGAGTCAAACATGGGCGTGGTTCCTGGTGCAGCGGGGCGAGCGGACGCCCTGCTTAGCGGACCACGGGCCGCAATCGGCGGCGTTGATGCCGAACAGAAAAGACTGCAAGACCTTAAAGATACATTCAACGCTCTTGGTGCGGAAATCCGTGCAGAGCAAAAACGCGGACGAGACCAGAACCTGCTGGAGTTTCTGGGCAGCCCGCTACAGAACTTCGCCGGTGCTGCACTGGTTCCAAGAAACCGTGTACGCCGCGAGGACTTGCGGGAAGAGATTGCAATTCAAGAGGCCCGCGTTCGGGAAGCCCTCAGGACCATGACCACATCAGGCAACGCTCTTGCCGTGGCATCCGGTGCGATTGGCGGATTGCTTGGCAATATCGCACAGCAAGCCACTGGCGCAACGATGGGCCGAATCATGGGCAACCGTGCGGCAATGACCGCAGAGGACGCAGGTTCCCGTGTCGCGTTTGAACTCTATGACATCGTGACGAACCAGAATCGCGGTGGCGGGGCAATGCGAGACCAAAGCCTGCAAGCGGTCGAATCTCGCTTTCTGACTCGCGGGCGTGGGCAACTTTCACCGGAAGCCAAGAAGCAGGCAGAGGACAACGCCAAGCAACTCGCCCAACTGAAGAAAATCGAAGATGCCGTTAAGGCAATGGCCGAAAACGCCGTGTTGATTGTGGAGGGCGTGGGCTAATGCAAATCGTTTCATGCACTAAGCGAAACAGCGGCGACGGCATTGACCGCAAGAGGGGTGAAACGCAACCCTTCGAGGACCGGCAGACAGAGGAATGGGATATTGTCGTAGACACTGCGGGCGCAAGCTCAACGTGGATTCTACAAAACGCTCCCCTGCCTAATGCGTATTCGCCACACCCAGACAATGCGAATCTTCGCTGCACTGGCGAACATCAGATACGCCGCGAGGGTGGTAGCCCGATTCACTTCGTGGCAGTGGTTACTTATGAGACCCCGCCGCCTGGCTCTGCATTGCCAGAACCGCAGGAAGTGCCAAGCGACAAGCGACCAGAGAAGCGGGAACGGGAGCCGTATCTCGAAGAGTGGTCAACGTACAAGTCACAGGAACAAATCGACGTTGACATTAACGGCAAGCCAATCGCAACCGTTGTTGGCGAGCAATTCGACCCACCCGTTGTCGAAGATGTGTGGGACATCCAAGCCGTGTTTGGCAAGAACGTAGACCAAAAGAACCAGAACTTAATCAACGCTCGCGGCCACACCAACACCGACCAATTCCAAGGCTATGCGGCGGGACAGTGCTTGATTGATTCAGTGAACTACAAGTATTTCACCGACCCCGATAACAACAAGTCGTACTGGCGGCAAACGGTCACAGTTCTGATTCGTGAGCCAGCCAAGGGCAACCCGCAAAACATCCTGATTGCTGACCTCTGGAAGAAACGCATTCGGGCTGAAGGGTACAAGGTCTTTCAGAACGCAAACGACAACGAGCCAGTCAAGGCGAAAGACAGTGACGGCGAATACGCCACAACTCCGGTTTTGCACAACCCGGCATCCGGTCAGCAGATTGACGACCCCACACAAGCCCAATGGTACTTCTTCCGAACCAAGGGCGAAACCGCATTCCAGCCACTCAAGATTGACTAGGAGATAACATGGCAGCAGACATCATTAACAACGACTTGGTGGTGAACGGCAACCTATCCGCCACGACGATGACCCTCGCGGCGAATAGCGTCACCAATGCAACCGTTGACGCGGCAGCAGCAATCGGGCGTGCAAAGCTGGCGCTGGAAACCAAGAAGTATCTCATTCCCTTGACCGACCTGCGGGTGTGGGATGCGATGCAGACAACGCTCCCCGGCACGGGTGCAGCCGACGACCTTGCCATTAACGGCGGGACATTTGGCACAAGCTCGCCAACGATTCGCACGGATGACGTAAAGGCGAGCAACACCACTCGCCGCGCTCGCTTCCTGGTCGCCCTGCCTGCCGAATACGACTCGGCGGGAACCGTCACAATCCGCGCATCGGCGGGCATGATTACGACGGTTAGCGATACAACCGCAACGATTGACTTCGAGGTTTACGAATCAAACAAGGCAACGGGCATTGGCTCTGACTTGTGTGCTACGGCGGCAACGACCATCAACAGCCTCACGTTTGGCGACAAGGATTTCAGCGTGACATCGGCGGGGCTTGTCGCGGGCGACCTGCTCGATGTTCGCATGACGATTGCCATTAACGACGGGGCAACGGCGACGGCGGTTATTGGGGCTGTTGGTTCCTTGGAGTTGCTCTGTCAAGTTCGGGGGTAATCCGTGGCTCGTGCTTATGCGTTCGACGAAGATGGCAAACGCCGAGCGAATAACGCGATTCGCTGGGTTGAGGGGTTTCGTGAGCAACCGAACCGCAGACAGCGGCGGTTTGCTTCACCGTTCGACGACCTGAAAATCTACAACGGCACGAACGAAGAGATGCCACAATACGGCATCGGCAAAGCCGGGGCAGTCACCACGGTCAACGGCGAAAAGGTTATCACGGTCGAGAAGCCGGATACAACCTTTACCCGCAGCTATCTCGTCAACAGTGGCGACGACCTTGCTTATCAAAACGTAAGCACGGCCAAGAATCGTCCCGTCGTCAAAGTCCTCTACGACACCGGAACCCCCGCAGCGGGCGAGACCTGGGGAGCGAAGCCCTCGCAGTGGACGGCGAGCAAGGGATATCCGGGGTTTACCGTGTTGGGCATCGTGGATAGTTCAGCCCAAATCATGCTGGCCCGCGTTGAACCTTATGACACCATCATTGGCAAGCTCACTGGCGCATTGGTCGATGGCGGCAACACGGTCAACGTGTGGGCAGGAGTTCCTGGCAGCGAAGCGGCAATAGCATCTTGGACCGTCACGGCTTATCCGTGGTTTGACGTTGGCTCATGCACTTATCCCGTCAGCACATCGGCAAAAGTCGTCTGCAAATACATCGCTGGGCGTTGGCGGATTATGCCCTTGCCCTGGGACCGCACGCAAATCAGCGGCTACAGCGGCAGCACGAAGCAATACCTCGCCCACGACACCAGCGGATGCTTGCTATGGGAGACGCCAAGTGCGTGCTAACTCATGGCGATATGGACCAATGGCGGAACACTGGTTGTTGATGGAAGCGGTAAGCCAATTGATTGCGCGACGTGTCCGTGTAACGAAGGCACGTGCGAACTTGGTTGCTGTAACGCTGGGCGTTGGCCTGACACGATCCAATGCGACCTTGGAACGTTGGGCTGGGTTGATAACGGTTGCGATGCGTGCGACACGTTGGGCGGTGTGTACGAGTTGGCATATAACGCCGGGCTAAGTACACCAAGCACAAGCTGTGTCTGGACCTACGACAGCGGCGAGATTTGTGACTTCCCGTATATGTGCGGCCTTTCCCTGCGAACTGCCCGTGCAAGTCTTTTGATAACGGCAACGCTTAACTCCGATTGTGACTGGACCGTTGATGTTGCATTAGACATTCGCGGGCTTGACGACGCATGTGCATCGCCACAAAAGACAGCAACCTATGAGCTAGCCAATAGTGACGAAGAAGATTGCGATTGCATGGAGCTGACCAAGACGAGCGACAACTCGGCACTTGGTGTTTTCGATGACACTTGCGACGGCGATTTTCCAGACACGATTATTTTATCTCGCAGCGATTCGATTTGCCCCGAACCAGACGGCTTTGCCCTACCCGAAGCCCTAGCATTCATGGCCATTGGCAACGGCTTCGAGTTTGTTGCAGCGGGCAACGAAGAGTTTGCCGACGTTTTATCACTTACCTAATTGAACCATGCTTTTACTCACGACAACAAACGACATTCTGCAAGTCACGACAAGTTCGAGCCAATCGCTTGACTACACGGTGAGCTACGTCGATATCACGACGACCACGTTCACGCCGGGCAGCGGGCAGGGGAATATCGCATCAGCCACGACAACGACTATCCTGGCTGCTCCTGGGGCAAGCACACAAAGGCAAGTCAAGCAAATCACGTTGACCAATGCTGGGGCTTCGGCTAATGCCGTGACGGTGGTTAAGGATATCTCGGCAACCGAATACAAAGTCTTTCCGACCGTCACACTGGCTGCGGGTGAATCGCTGGTCTATCAAGATGGCGGGGGCTGGACTTACTTCGCCGCAGATGGGACCGAGCAGACGCCACGGCTTGCGGCGGGCAGTGATACCGAGATTCAATTCAACGACGGCGGGGTGCTAACCGGCTCGTCGAATCTGACCTACGACTCGGCAACAAATACTCTGGCACTGGCAGGGACAAGCCCGCTAGTAGACATCACTGGCATTTCCGCAGAGCCATCGTCACCAGCGGCAAGCACACTGCGAATCTATTCCAAGAAGGTCAGCGGGCGAATGTTGCCGAAGTGGCGAAGTCCAAGCGGGCTTGACACTTGTTTTCAGCCCGCCATGTTCGGCAATCACGTTACTTTGTGGAGCCCGCAAACCACGAGCGGCACATGGTTCGGTTCGATCTTTACGGCGATTGCGGCTGGCGTTGCGACACTGCCGACAACGACGAACCGCTATACCTCTTTGCGTCGTGCCGTGTTCACCGTGGCAACGGGTGCGAACCTGCAAAACTCAATTCGCAGCGAAAATATGTTCTATCGCGGCAACGCGGCTGGGCAAGGCGGGTTCTTTTCGTTTGTTCGCTTCGGCTTCACAACGTGGACATCGAACAATCGTCTCTTCGTCGGTTTCACGGCAGGCACTACAGCAGTCACAACGGGCAACCCTTCGGCGTTGACAAATATCGCTGGCTTTGGAATCGACCAGGGCGACACGGCGATTACGTTTATGCACAACGACGGGGCAGGAACAGCCGCAAAGGAAACGATTTCAGGGCAACCGTCATTAGCAAGCAGCAACGCTTACGACGCCTTTATTTTCTGCGCCCCGAATAGTAGCGAGATTTTTTATCGGCTCGATGACATCACGGCAGGGACAACGATCATTGATTCATCAGTCACGACGGAATTGCCGGTCGATACGACCATGTTAAACATTCACGCCGCAATCGGCAGCGGGTCAAACGCCGGTGCGGGCGTGGCGGCTTTGGGTGTTAATAAGATTTACGTTGAGACGGATTACTAATGCCACGCCCCCGCAACCGCCGAGAATGGGACGCCGCCCAAGCGACAAAGGCGAAGCCATGCAAGGAATCAAAGCCAAGCCTCTGGCAGCAACTCAGGTCCGGTCTGCTAGGCGACGTTACCGAAACGATTCTTAGCAGCGTGGGACTGACAAAGGAACGCTGGAGCGAGATTATTGGCGGGCCATGTGGATGCGGTGAACGCCAGCAATGGCTTAACAAAGTCGGCCAAGCACTACTAACGAAAACACCTGACAAGGAGCAAATATGAGTCTTTATCTAAGCCCAATCCACAACCGCCCAATCCGCTACCCTGGCACGCTCGTTGTCGTGGATGGCGATTCGATTAGTGTCGTCAACAGCCCAACATGGCCGGAGATTCTTGACACCTATCTTGGCCCCGGTTACACGGTCGTCAATCACTCCAACAGCGGCGACACCATCGCGCAAGCGAACACGGATTTTGCGGCAGGTCCGGGGGCAACACTTCGCACGACAAGAGCCGGATGGAAGATTGCTATTTGCCAAGTCAGCACGAACAGCTTGTCAACAAATGTGTCGGTAGCAACCTGCAAAAGCCAACTCACCACCTGGGTCAACGCAGCCAAGGCAGCGGGGGCGGATCGCGTTTTGGTTTGCACGACCCTGGCACGAGGTGACGGAGCGAGCCAACCAATCGGCAGCGTAGCTACATTTGTTTCCCGTGCTGATGAGTTGGCAACCTGGATTCGTGACGACCCCGATAACCTTGGAATCGAAGCACTCGATTTCCGTGCGGACTATCGGCTAAGTGACTACACAAACACAACCGTATTCGACCCTGACACGGTTCACCCAATCCAAGCGGGGAGCAGATGTCTTGCGCAAGATGCTTACGCCCAGATTGTCGGAGTCAATGACGCGGATGGCTCGACCTGGAACAGCCGAATCTCGGCAGCGGGCGGGACGCAATCGGCGGGGCGTGCTACGGCCAATATCCGTTTGATGCAACGGCTGAACTTGAGTGGTATCAAATCGAAGGTTTGCATCGGCACATTCGACACAGCAAATGCGGGCGGCAATGCGGTACTGTCTGACCGTGCGGCAGTTGGGACGTTTGCCAGCAGCAACACCCACGGAGCCAACGACCTAACATTCGGTGCGTCTGGTTATTTCGATACAGGTTACGTTCCCACGACTAGCGGCTGGGCGGGCATGTTCCTGCAATTGCCGGACACGATTTCAACGTCACTCTCATTCGACGGCGGTTGCTATAAGGACTCTGGCGAGAGTGTAGGAATGTCCCTGAACTTGAGTGGCCCAACGTGCCGAGCGGATTACGGCAACAACACAGCAGCGACCACCGGCGCACTCGTTAGCGGAACGGCACAGACGGCAGCGGGGCTTTATGTGCAATACCTTGGCAGTTCAACAAACGGCAAGCTGGACCGCTATCTATCAACGGGCAACACTGCGATTCTCAATTCCACAATCGGCGGTGTCACGGGTGCGACTGTGGACACAAACCTATGGATTGGCGGCCTGAATGGAACTGGCGGACCATTTGCCAGCGGTCGCAAATACGGCTATTGGGGCGTGATTAAATCGACGCTGACCGCAGCTGAAATCGTGGACCTCAAGACCGCACTTGAGGCGTGGAAGCGGGAACGCTTGGCTAGCTAGTGGCTGAATAGATGCGACTTCGGAACCTCGGGCGATTCGCCTAAATCCGGCCAGCCGAAAGCAAGCCACGCAACAAACGCCGCAACCGCCAAGAGGCGAACGGCAATCCAGAGCCAGTAGATAAGAGTACCCCAACGCATCGACGTATCTTATTGCGTCGGTTGCCTTGTGTCTAGCCCCGCACAAACCCGGCATATTTAGTAGCTAGCAAGCCGGAAAAATCGTATTGCTTTTGTAGTGAACGGAATTACACTTACAGCCGATAAAGGTTGACAAGTGTTCACGTTCTTATGGAGGCAGCAATGGCAAAGGAATTGGAAACAATCGTTATTGGCGACTGCTTGGAAGGCCAATATCCGCGACACAACCTGATGGGGTTTCGCACGGGGAAATACGTCAAGCGGACATTCATTGTGCGGCAGATTCGCAATCTGAACATTGCCCCGCTAAGTAAGCAGACGCTAAAGCAGACCCCGGCAATTTGCCGTGGTGACATTCTCTTAACGGGTCTGGACCTGGACAGCGGAGAAGAACGCAGCTTTTACGTTGCGTCATTCAAGAGCCTGCGGAAAGTCGAGCCGCGAATGGAAGAAAAGCCTCTGCGTGTGCTGATCCTTGACGATGCTCACCAAGTTATCGGCAGCCGGGAATTTAGCGACGACAAACGCAAGGTTTATTGCGAGTTCTTCAATGCCAACGCCGACGACTCTAAAGCCGTGGCGATTGGGTGACGGCACGAAAAAAGGCGTCAAGGAGGACGCCTTTGTTTTCTTCACCTGGAGGTACGGTCTGGGGTACACCCATTGCAAAAAGTAGTGGTCAGGGCCGGGATTGAACCGGCGACACATGGATTTTCAGTCAAGAACGACAGCGACTGTAGTTTCAAAGTATCATTTTTTCCGGGCTTTTTTCGGGGTAGTTTTCTTGGCTTTGGTGTACGTTTGTCCTTTGCGGGGTACGGCGAGGGGTACACTTTCGTGAATGACCTTGCCCGTGTCGTCTGCGTTTTGGTCAACATAAAACTTTAGCGTCGTGTCAATGTTGGCGTGGCGTGCCAAGACTCGCAGCACAACTGGCCGAACGCGGTACGACCAGCGAGTCAGGAACGACCGGCGCAAATCGTGACACGTGACGCCCTTGCCCTCGTCGTTCACGATAACCCCGCTTGCTGCTCCTATCTGTGAGATGGCGTCTCTGATTGCCCTTGTAATGCGAATAAACGCCCTGCCCTTGCGTTGCGTAATCGGAACGGTCTGCATGTGGGCAATAAACTCTGGCGTCATAGGAACGATTGCAGGCGTCCCAGCCTTGTGAGCCGTGGAGTCAAACAGGAATCGCGGGTACTTCGCCCCGGTGAAGTCCAGGCGAATCGGCCCCTTATCCCAATAGACCTTGCGAACCTCGTCAATCCGCAGGCCGGATTCCCAGATACCCCGAAAAAGAAACTTCAGTTCTTTAGCAATCGTGGGTGCTGTCTGGTCTGTGGCATCGAGCAACTGCTGGAACTCTTTGTCACTAATCGGTCTGCCGTGCATCATCTTGACGCCCCGCATAGAGGGCATCTTGAAACGCGGCTTGACGCCCAGGAGTTCCACCTGGACAGCCCACGACATCGCCCCTTTGATGTGGCGCAAGACGTTGTGAATCGTGGTTTTCGGAGACCCCGCGTTAGCCATTGATGCGGCCAGTTCGGAGATGTGCTGGCTTGTAATATCGGCCAATCTCTTGGGCTTGCCGATGTGTTCCTCTAGCCGATTGAATGCCGAGCGGTAGGTGTCCCGCGTGCTTTTCGCCAGATGCACAAGATGCTCGTCTGTGAATCTCCGAATAAAGACTTCCCAACTAATGTCGTTTTTGTCGGGCTTCCCGGCTTCGAGGTCTACCTGCCATGCGGCGGCTTTGAGTCTTGCTTCCTTTAAGTCATGCGTTCCGGTGCTGCGGCAAACATCCTTGCCGGTGAGCTTATCGACATAAAACATTTGCAGGAAGCGGCCCGGCTTTTTGCGAACGTGGACGCGGATCATACCTTAAATTCCTAGCTTTTTAAGTCCCGTCTCTGCTTCTGCAAGCCTTTTCTTTAAGTCCTGCGCCCTCGCCTGCCATGCCCCCTTGCCCTGCATTGGCTTGGGAGGCAGCTCTTTTGTGCGAGACTCTTTTTCAGCGGCCAGGACCAGCTCGTCGTACATCGCGTTCATCTTGTTGAAATGCGATTCAAGCTGGACCGAGTATTGGGCAAATAGTTTTTCGTCATCTAGCAACTTAATATCAGATTTAGCGTCTGCAAGTTTCGACTTGCAATCGCGCAGTTTTTCGAGATTGTCTTTATTGAACTCTCCGGCATCTTTGCCAAATATGGTGATGTTTTCTTTGTATGATTCGCCATAGACCTCGTACTTGGAAACGACATCAAGCACAGTTCCTAAAAGCGGCTTTAGTTCGGCATCCATTCGCTCAAGCTCTGGCTTAACCTTTTCGTTGTAGTGTGCGAGATAGGCCGTGTATTGATCGGCAAAACTTCGTGTGTCCTTAGGCTTGCTGCAACCAACCACACACAGCAACACAATAGCAAGGGCTGCCCTGTTCATTCTTTCCCCTTTCGTTTTGGTTTGTACACTTGGTCGATTCCATCCTGCGCTATCTCTCGCAGCTCTGGGCTTAAAAACTCTTTGGCCCGTTCGCTGAAATGGCTTGTGTCACCGCCCTTTTGCCCTTGGCGTTTTGGCAGGAGTTCTTTTTTAGAGACAAGAAACTCTTCGTAAGCGGCCTGCTTGTCTGCCGGAATCATCGCTAAAGACCGGCGAAATTGCTCGTAATGCTTGATGCACAAGCCACGGCGTAACCGCGAATCCTCCGTCTCTACAGTGTGGCAGAGCAGGCATTTTTCGTAAATGCGAGGTTGCGACGATGTTTGCTTCTTAGCCATTACCAGATTTTTTCCTATTTTTTCCGAAATGCAATAACCTCTTACTGAATAAGTAGTTACAAAGCGTCATTGAAGCTACAAGGAAGTTACTTAGAAACATTGTAGTTGACAACATAGAAACACCGATTAAGATTCGTAGCACTTGGAAGCAACTTCAAAGCATGGACGCCGCTAACACATGAAAGGCGTCCCATGACAGATGAATTGAGTCACTTAATCGGATTGATGGACATGGCAAAAGTTTCGGCAAAGGTTCGCCGCAGAAACAAGGAGCGAGTCAATCAGGGGCTTTGCCTCTGTTGCGACAAAGCTCCGTGGCGTCGTGGTCTGTGCATCGCACATTACGCGGCGTTCCTGCGAAAGCGCAACTCACTATCAAAACTAAGTCGTGGCAAGTTTCTTCTTGAGTGCGAACGCAAGGGATTGGTTCTGGCTCCCCGTGAGTCAGAGCAGATTCGGTCCAAAGACCCGTTCAAGGAGATAGCGTGATGGCCCACAAAGCACAGAACCGAATCGGCAGCAATGTGATTTCGGCAAACGAAGTCTATTCGCGGACGGACCTGAAGCAACGCGGGTACACCGACACCATGATGGACAACGCCCGCCGCAGCGGAATTGTCAAGCCGAGAGATGGCGGGAACTATGACCTGTACCTCGGTTCGGAAATCATCGAGTGGGTCAAGAGTTTGCCGGTGAAGGACCGGCAGCGGGTGGCTGGGTAGGAAACAATTTTTGAATGGAGTCTTGTGATGTGCATGCAATTGATTATGGAAGACACCGAGTCCCCGTCACTCTTCAATGGCACATTGAAGTTTGAGCACGATGATCTGCATATGCAGATTTTATTTGATGGATGCGATGAAAGGCAGGTCGGTTTTTTAAGAAGTGATGGTAATTGGAGGTGGGTGCGTGGCCCATTCACATCGATACGTTCTATTGTTGACGCGCTTTTTGAATATGAGGAAGAACCAACAAGCCGAGAGCTTCAGTTAATGGAGGACTTTGTTCTTGCCATCGGCAGATTAATAGAAACGCGGTTCAACCTAATATCACTTCAAGTGGGCCGAATCAATAAAGAGTGGCGAGGACATATTCCTAGACTGCCTGTGATGGTAGTGGAGGCAATTGACGCGGACAAGAATCGACAGCCAGAACCAACCAACATTTATTTGATGAGGCACGTAAACGGATTGACAAAAATTGGCCAATCCAAAAACCCAAAGGCAAGGGAGAAAACACTTCAGGCGGAAGACCCAAGGCTAGAAATGTTTTTTTGTTGCAAGGCCGATCCAAGCACAGAAGTAAGGCTTCACAGGATTTACGACAGCCTGCGAGTTCGCGGCGAGTGGTTCAATCTTGAGCCGCATCATGTGGAATGGATCGTCGCGGTATTAACAAGCATGAGCAAGGAAACCTAACCGCCCCCAGATCGTTTCTGGCGGACGGTCCCGCGTCTTTCGTTTTTGTGATGATGGCGATTGACGCGGGAGAATACAGCCCCCTTCCCCCCGCCGCGTGAAAGCCTACCTGCCCCTGGGTGAGTAACGCGGCGGGGATTTGATAAGGAACACGGATGATTGCAACACGACAGGAAGTCAAAAGCGTTTTGGATGAACAGCAAAAGAAGGAACGGAGCCGAGTCACGAGATGGTCGCAATACGAGATTGCCGTTGTGAGTCGAATGTTGAGAAGCGAAATACGCTACCACCAGGGCGTTATTCAAAGGCGAGCGACCGTCAGGGAGATTGAGCTATGCCGACAGAAAATCAATTCATTGCAGCGAATTTTGTTATCGCTGGCGAACTCAAGCAAGGAGAACTAACCGATGGACCGAGACACGCAGAAATGGCACGAAAGCCTTACGCCGGAGGGCATGGTTCGCCTACGCGATCCACGGCGATGCAAGCGATGCCGCACGATGAACAAGTTGGTGAGCAAGCGTCACGGGCTGCAAGTTTGCTTTCATTGCGTCAAGAAAGAGGAGAGGACTGTGACTAGTGTTTTGGCGACCGCATTGCTCATGGCAACCGCCGCCCTCCTGCTCGTCGTGTGCGTTGGCTGTCAGACACCTCGTGAGATGCGTGTTGATGCCAGGGTTGCCGGGCAAGAAATCAAGTGCGAGATTCGGAGGTAGTTCAACAACTAACACAAGGAGATAACGATGGCACAAGTTACACACGAAGATCGCTGCATGTTTGAAACCGAAGCAATCCTTTGGGCAGCAGCCGAGACACTGAATGTCATTGAACACACCGGGGCATGGGCAGAACGCATTGCCAAAGCCCAGAGAGAACTGAAAGACATTGCAACCGAGGTGCGAACCTACAACGACCAATTCGAGGGGGACGACGAATGAGCATCCCCCCACAACACAGGCTGGCGCAAGAACAGGCAAGAGAAATCTTTCATCGTGTTCACGTCCATAGCACCCTAGTTTCGCTCCTACAGCGTTCACACAAGGTTGTCGAGGAAGCATGGCAACGAAGCGGGGAAGATCGCCACTTGGTGTTGTTGCAAGAGATGGACGAGGTTTTGTTCAAAATTGGATTTGACCCAAACGAAACGTAATCAATTTGGCGTTGAAGCCGGTTTTAGGCACGGCGATTAAAAGCCGCCTCTCGTCGGTGTGAACCCGACCAACGCCGCCAAATTGCAGTAATCAGGAGTCACGGAGTAACCGAACCGCGGAGGCGGGAAGTTGCGAACGGAAGCGTAACAGTCACGACGACAAGCCTGGAGCGAATGACCCTGGAGGGCGACAAGTTCTCCAGGGTCAAGGCTCCCCAACAAGGAGGATGCAATGTTAGTTTTGAAACGCACACGGGAAGCCAAGATCGTCATAGGCGGCAACATCGTAATCACGTTGCTCGATGCCGGTAACGGCTGGGCGAAGATTGGCATCGAAGCACCAAAGGAAATTCCGGTTGTCAGACCGGATGCACGCAACAAACAACCAAAGGGGAAAGTGGCATGAGCGTTTTAGATTCGGTTTTTACTGCGAACTGCGATCAACTTTTGGCTGACCTTCGCAACGATGTAAACGAAGGCATTGAGTTTGATGTGGATACCGTGTGCGGCACAATCAATTGGATCAGCCAAATTCAGTTATCCGAAAAGCCAGCATTCGAAATTGCCAGGCAGTACACCGCGACGGGAAAACACTATGGCGTTGATGAACTTGTTGCGGTCATGGCAAAGGCCGCAATCGTTGGTCTTGCTTTAGCTGTCCAGGCAATCCAGGAGGACGAACAATGAATCTAATCCTAGCCGCCCTACTTTCCTTTTTCGTGCTTTACGAATGGCACAAGGACCACGACCAATGACCAACGAGATAAGCAAACTGCTGCCACTGTTCCTTGCAGAAAACGGAGTGCCACCACAGGGAACTTTTGAGTTATGCGTAGTTGAGTCAGCAATCTTTGATGCTATCCCAATCTTCGCACAAAACTGTATTGGAGAAGATGATCCTGGCGAAGTCGCCCGCTACATCGTCACCGCCTGCAACTCGCATCAAGCGCTGGTGGATGTGGTTGAAGAACTGCTGTGCGAATTGGCAGACAAGTGTTGCGTTAGCGTTGATGAACTCTGCGAAGAATGTGGTATTGGCCGCGATGCCAAAGCCGCGCTTGCTCTGGCGAAAGGAGAAACCACATGACGAACCCATGCGAAGAAATGACAAGCTACCAAGAAGCCATGCAAGAACTGCGGGACAATGTGGTTTACCTCAAGGAGCAGTTGAGGGAGGCGTACAAAATCATCGCGGAAGTTCATGAAGAGTTTGATTACAGATACGACGGTCTGAAGGATTCCGGCACTCTCTGGATGGGCGAATTGCTTGACCAGTCGAGGGAATGGCTTGACCAGAACGAATCAATTGCGAAAGGACAAACCACATGACCCCAAAACTTCCGCACTACCAGCTAGAGCGAGACCACGACGCGGTTTTGACCGAAGAGTTTGAGAAACGTGATGCCGAGATTGCTTACCTCAAGGAGCAGCTTAGGGAGGCGGTGAGGTTGCTGAATCTTGTGATGCACAATCCAGCATCCATTGAAATGATTTTGGGCATGACAATTGACGCATTCCTCACCCAGAACGCCGACATTGTGACCGAACTGAACAAAAATCAAGGTGCAACATGACCATGAAAGCGGATAAGATGGGAGGCTCTATGTCTCCACGAGCGCCAACACAAGAGCCTGACCCCGACACCCCGACAGGGCAGTGGGCTATTCACTTGCGCTCGCTCATGGAATCGAAGGGATTAACCGCCGACAAGCTCGCCGGTGAAATCAACAAGAGCCGTGCCATTGTGTTCCAGTGGCTTCGCGGCGATTCGGTTCCTCATCTTGACGCTTGGCCGAAGATCGCGTCAGCCTTGGGCCTGCGGCACTGGCAAGACCTCTGCCCGCCAGCCAAAAAGCGGAAGTAAAAATAGTCTGAAATTTTTAGACTATTCCGCTTGACTCGTTGTCTAGTTTTGTTAGACTTATGGGGACAAGAAAACCCCGCGTAGTTGACGCTACCGGGGCAATGTTCCCTCCGAAGATTACTCGAAAGGACGTTTCTATGGTACGCGAATCCGCGACTGAAAAGCAAGGCTTTGACCAACTTGGTCCCGAATATCTTTTGGATGGCTGCGGTCGTCTAACCGAAATGCCGCAAAGCCAGGCGGATGATTCTCTTGACCTGCTTGGCAATCTCGACACCCGCTCAAACGACGACAAGGCGTTCGCTGAAATTCTGCGAGCGGCACTTGAGATCGCTGACAAGTATGGCCTGAACCACGAACGCGAAGCCGATGTGCTGCAACGCATCGCGGATGCAAGCCGCAAGGCTTTTCTGAACCGTCAACTTACCAAGGCGGGGGTGACACTATGAGCCTCGACAATCAAGCCCTGCCCCCCGAGCAGTATTCGGCCTACGTCAACGGCGTGTATGCCACGCCGCCAGT
>JACCDR011524477.1_pt1 | contig 19505 bp, 15 predicted proteins | sample 7446431 | NCBI WGS metagenome assembly JACCDR01 (sample SAMN15323443, study PRJNA562643) | freshwater metagenome | isolation source: river surface water | place: USA:Blue River Watershed | collected 2017-08-17 | reverse complement strand
CATCGGCAAAAAGATAGCCCGAATATATGTCAGGACAGAACTTTATCTGTAAAGCCTGCAGCATCAGACCAAGCAGTTTGGGAAAGTAAAAGAAAAAACCAGCAAACAAATGCTTGCTGGCATGGTTGGCTTACTTGACAGGTATGGGACGTCCATATATGTCCGATATTGTTTGAGCGTATGTTGGTCAGCCAGCAAGCTGGCTCTTACGCCAACCAACAGCCGCCGCTCCCAAAAACGCCTCCGCTTATCCCACACGTGCGGCAGGTAGATTCCTTTTGCGGCTACAGTGGCGTTGACATAGACTAGCCCATCACCCTATCCATCATCCCTGAGGATGCTGGCAAGCACGCACATGGCAAGGACGCTTATCGATGCCTGAGATCTCGTTAACGCAGTTACAACGCTGGAATCTATGGTTTTGGCTTGCCATCACCCTTAGTGATCATCTGCCACATTATGTCGCTATTTGGCTATTTAGCGCGGAGCCGCTGCAATTTGACGTGGGTAAACTGCTGCTCAAAGAAACGCCAACGCTGTTGGTGCTGCTGTTAACACATGCATTTATTGGCTGGAGTTTTCCACGCGCGTTGCCGCCGCTGCATTTTTTCGTGGGCTTAATCAGCCTAACGTTGCTGTTTATCCCGCTGAATAATCTGATTTGGTGGTGGGCAAAATTGCATCAACCGCAGCTTGTATTTGTGCTATTGGGCAATTTGGACATTAACAGTTTGCCATTTTTTATCTGGGGCGCCTGTTATGTATTGATCTGGCATTTACGCCAGCAGTTGCAGCAACAACAGCAGCAGGCCTTATTACAGCAGCAATTGCAGCAGCTAGAATTGCAGGCGTTGCAGCAGCAGCTCAACCCGCACTTTACCTTTAATACGCTAAACTCGGTCTGCGCTTTAGTGGAAGCCAAACGCTATGACGATGCCGAAATCATGTCGGAGCAACTAGCAACGTTTTTGCGCTATTCCTTTAGCAAATCGCCCGATCAACTGGTGCAGCTGCATGATGAAGTGGCAGCGATTGAGGCCTATTTAGCGCTGCAAAAAACCCGATTTGGCGACAAATTACAAGTCCATTGGCAGCTAGAGCCGGGGTTACAGCAGCAGGTCATACCGCCGCTGTTGTTACAGCCCTTGGTTGAAAACGCCGTCAAATACGCCGTGGCAGGGCAGCGTCAAGGTGCCACTATCAGCATTAGCGGCCAGCGCCAAGGTGCGCAGTGGTTACTGGAAGTCAGCGACAACGGTCCTGGTTCTGCCTTGACGCCATCCCCTACACCGAGCTCAGGCGTGGGGCTGTTGAATATTCGCAACCGTTTGCAGCAGCATTTTGGCGATAACGCCAGTCTGCACACCCATGCCTCAGTGCAAGGTTTTTTAGTGCAGCTGCAAATGCCTTGGCAAGAGGTGTGATATATGCCCTCAACGCCCCGCAACATCTCGTCACATGCCGCGCCTACAGCGTCTGCGGCTATTGAAACGGCATTTAGTGCAACAGCACAGGCCGCGCAAACGGCGCACGCCAACAAGGCTCTCGACGCTGATGGCTATCGGTTGACCGCATCGTTTTGGTTTTATCACTTGCTGTATTGGCTGTGTTATTTGCTGCTGAAATTTACCCATCTCGCTACCCTGATCCCGCTAGAAGACAACGCATCCAGTTGGCCATTTTTATTCAGTTACACTGTGGTGGTTGGGTGTAATATCTTCGTTACCGCGCTGTTGGCATGGCAACTCTCTAGGCAACTCTCTAAGCAACGTTTAGAACGACGTTCAGGGCAAAAAACGCAGCCCCACACAGTATCGCCGCCAATTGGGTCGCCGCCAAATGGGCAGCTACCAAACGATAAGCCACGACTCGCCCAGCAACCAGCTCGGGCCGATCACCGCACCTCACAACAACTGCGGCATTTGCTATATTGGCTGCTACCCTGGAGCTTATGCGCGGTGTGGCTGCGCTATGACATGCTCCATCTGTGGCAGGTGGAAGATATCTATGGCGGCCGCGCTGCAGCGCTGGTCAACACTTATATGTTGGTGCTGTTACCGCTGCTGGGCTGGCTGGCTGGCGTGTTGCTATTTTTTAGCCATCAGCGTCATCAGCAGCAACGGCAACAAGCGCAGCTATTGCTACACCAAGCCAAAAGTGCACGCTTAAAAATTTTGCGCTATCAACTCGACCCGCACTTTATGTTTAATACACTCAATGCGTTAAATGCATTGATTGTCAGTCGCGATGATGGCCAGATCGAACGTCTGATCGATAATCTGTCGGTGTTTTTACGCCATTCCTTGCACGAGCATCCAAGCCAGCAGGTGCCTTTGACACAGGAACTGGCGGCCTTAGAGGCCTACCTCATCATTCAACAGCTGCGATTTGGCGATCGCTTACAACTGCATTGGCAACAAGCCAGCCTGCCGCCACTGCAACTGCCACCGCTGCTGCTGCAACCGCTGGCTGAATTTAGTATTCAGCAGGGCGTGACCACACAACCGGGGTTACGACAATTGCGGTTTGATATTCAGCTGCAACCGCCGTGGTTACAGTTGCAGTTTATCAGCGGCGCTCGCACCGACATGGCGGAAAAATACGGAGCAGATATCACACCACAAAGCGCCACCCACAGCGCCCCCCATAGCTCCAAAGACAATAGTTCAGAACCGGCGCTAACGGCTATGCCACCTGCGCAATGGCCGGAGGCTTTGCAGCAGCTCAACGAGCGACTCATTTTATTATTTGGCCATCCCAGCCAGCTGTATGTGTGGCATGGCGCTGGGGTATTTAAAAGTGGATTTTATCTACCGATGGAGGCATTGGATGTCAGAACTTAACCCAGAACTAAACCCAGAACTAAACCTGGTGATCGCCGATGATGAGCCGCTCGCCATCAGCAATTTAAAAGCCAAACTGGCAGGTTATCCGCGGCTGAACATTGTCGCTTGTTTTGATAATGGTGATGACACTTTGCACTATTTGCGCAGTCATAAGGTTGATTTGGTGTTGTTGGATATCCAGATGCCGGGGATAAAAGGCATTGATATTCTGAAGAAATTACAGAAAACATCCGCCATGTCTGCGCCATTATTGGTGCTGGTCACAGCGTACGAACATTATGCCTTGCCGGCGTTTGAGCATCTGGCCTTTGATTATTTATTAAAGCCAGTATCCCGCGCCCGCTTAGCGCAATGCCTGCAGGATGCCGCGACAGCACTGCAGAAAACCACAGCGTCCAAGCCTGTTGCAACCACGCACAAGACCACGCAAGCCACCACGCACGCCGCGGCAACCCAGACCGATTCACCTAAGATCGTTCAAGCGACGCAAGACATAGCGCTACATGGCATCACGCTCAACGCCAGCGCAGCCGCCATCACCGCCGCAAACGGTGACTCTAACAGCAATCACGCAACCCTCGGTCAGGGCACGGGCGTCGCCCCACATGACGTCAGCGCAACAGCCGCTGCGCACACTGGTGTTCATCATATCGCCCATGGCATGCGGCTGCAGCCGAGTGAAAAAATGCTGTTTCGAAGTGGTGCTAGTGCCCATTTGCTGGATGAGAGCGACATTATGCACATCGAAGCGGCCGGCAATTATATGTGTGTGCAAACCATTCGGCAGAATTTGGTGGTTCGGGAAACGCTAAAAGAGCTGTTAAAACGCCTACCCAGCCATTTTGTGCAAGTGCATCGCTCCACCTTGGTGAATTTGCATCATGTGCATCAGATCCAGCCGCATAACAATGACTATATGCTGCAGCTGTCAAATGGCAAACAGGTGATCGCATCGCGGCGCTATAAACAAAATTGGCAGCCGCTGCTTTATCTTAGCCGCTAGCATGCTGCGAGCATCGGCGTGGTTGCACACCGCAGTATCGCCTCGCAATCTTGGCTCGGTTATGCACTTGGCCCGACGATGCTCTTGGCGCGACTAAGCTTTTGGCCCGACGGTGCCCTTGGCCTGATACGCTGTGGCTCTGATTTTTTATTGACCCATACGGCATTGCCAACATACTCCCCCCCAGTATATGATATTGCCAATTGGGCCATGCGGCCTGTGACTGTAGCGCACTGCGCTAGCGCGGCTTGAACGTTCAGGCCGCTCAGTATGCCGGCATCAAGGAGCTGTCCGTGGCACATCATTTAGACCAACACAAACTGATTGGCCGCCTAAACCGTATTCGTGGCCAAGTGGATGCCGTGGAGCGACTGCTCACATCAGATGAAGATTGCCGGCAGTTGCTGCAACAAATCGCCGCCGTGCGTGGCGCGGTTGACGGCTTGATGGCCGATGTGGTGGAGCATCATATTCGCGAGCATTTGGTCGTGGCCGACCAGCTGGATAGCGAGCGCGCGCATGATGTTGAACAATTGGTCACAGTGCTGCGCAGCTATTTGAAAAAGTGATGGCAAACGCCATTAAAAACGCAATGGTGAACACAGCGCAGCGCCGGTAAAAAGACAACGGCACTCTTAGCGACAGCGCAAGAGCCCCATGAAACTAATCTTAATGCGGAGCAAGCCTATGCAAGATTTTATCAGTGCTAGATCGCGTGTGATTTACCTATCATGCGGCCTTGCTACACCATACAAAACGCAATACAAAACACCACACAAAACGCTAGTCAAAATGCTATGCCAAACGCGGCGCTGAACGCAATTTTATGCAGAAAGCTGTGCTGAATTATGTCCTTATGTTCATCTTTCTCTGCCAACACTGGGTGTTGGCAGCACAGCCCATGGTGTTACACAGCGCCCATCATGCCGCGGTAGATTGTCAGCCAACCCCGTTACTCCATGGGGTTCGCCACAGCAATAGTTCAGACCTTAATACTTCTGACCCTAATAGTTCAGACCCTAATACCTTTAACAGCAACACCTTTAACAGCACTAGCGCCAGCCGTCAGGATAGTCACGGCCATGGTTTATCGGCGGCACCAACCAACGTGGCGGTCGCAATCGCGACCGAGCTGCTTGATATCGTCATAGATACGGCTGTGATAAACGATGCCGCAATTCATGATTCGGCCGTTAAGGATGCAGCCGTCAAGCTCGCCAGCGCAGATGACCATAACCATGTCAATCATATGCATGGGCATGCGGATCTGCCGCTTGAAAGCAAACTGTGGTCATGGCCACGGCAAAGCCATGCCAGTCAGTGCCGGCTGCCGCAATTTACTGGCATCCACCACACTCCACCTGTCCCGCCGCCAAACCTCCATCCTGTTTGACGCATTGAACCTTTTTCATTTGTGCCATCAGGAGCATACCTATGCGTATGAGTTTTTGTGCTGCCATTTTGGCGGCATGGCTGTGGACGCCATTGGCCCACGCCCGTTTGACATTCGCATCGACCAGCATCGCCGCCCCCGTGCTGGGCGCGCATGCTATAGACCTGTCGGAATCGTCATCGACTGCGACAACCAAATCTGCGCCGACCCAATCTGCGCCAAGCATCACGGCAGCGCCGCCGTCGGCATCGCCACCATCACAGGGCTCGTCAGCGAGCCATTCCTCAATCAACCTCGCGCACGCCTTAGCGCGTACCTTGCAGTACAGCCCAGCCTTGCAAAGTTTCCCGCTGCAGCTGCGGCTGAGTGAAGCGGAACGCTTGCAAGCGGCGTTACGCCCCAATCCCGACCTACAACTGAGTGTGGATAATGTTGCCGGCAGTGGCGACTACCAAGGGCTCTCGCAGGCTGAAATCACACTGAGTTTAAGCCAAGTGATTGAACTAGGAGGCAAACGCGCACTACGACTCGAAGCGGTGCAATGGCAGCAACGGCTGCGGCAACAGCAGTTTGAAGTGCAGCGGCTCGATAGCCTCGCCGCCACCACCCAGAGTTATATTCGGCAAGTTGAATTGCAACAATTACAGCGGCAACTCAAGCGTCGTATTGAACGCGAACAGCAACTGCTCGTGCTGGCGCAACAACGGGCGCAGGTGAGTAGTATCGGCGACGTCGATGTGGCCAAACTTGAGCTTCGCATGATTCGCAGTCAGCTCGAGCAGATGGAACTGCAAAACGCTCTGACACTGGGCAGATCACAGCTGGCCGCCCATTGGGCGCAGACGCCTGATTTTCAGCACGTGGAAGGGTCGTTGGCGGCACTGCCACTGCTGCCTAGCGTGGCCGAGCTGCTCACCAGCCTGCAACAAAGCGCCAGTATGCAGCAATTTGTTACCCAAGCGCGCTTGGCGGATACTCAGCTGCGGCAAGCGCAAGCCGCGCAACGCGCAGATCTAACGCTAAGCGCGGGCCTCAGACATCATCAAGCCTCAAATCCCCCAGATCTAAATAGCACCACAATGACCGCCCCCAAAAATGCAGATCAAGCGCTGGTCCTGTCGGTGTCGATGCCATGGCAGCGGGAAGATGCCAGCGCCGGGCCGCGGTTAGCCGCGCAAACGCAAAGCGAGCTGACTGCGCTGTCGCAGCAGCAAACGCAGCGCCACCTGCAGCTATTGGTTACACAAATCCACCTTGAATTGGAGCAGCTTCGGCACTACAGCCAGGTGCTGCAAAATCACGTCATCCCGAAATCAAAACAGGTGTTAGCGCTCAGTGAACAAGGGTATCAGCAAGGCCAAGTTGATTTGTTTAATTTGCTGTCGGCCGCCCACGATGTCTATCAAGCCGACATTGACCTGATCCAAGCGCAAAGCCGCTTTCACCTGCAACTGCTTGAACTTGAACGTTTAACTGGCCATCCCTTAACGCTGTCAGGTCCGGTACGTTTCTCTGCCAAGGACACATCTTATGAATAATGCGATGCATCACCCTCGTTTAACTCGCGCACAACATCGTGTGCTTCACATCAATATGCAGCCGGGAATGTCTCCCAATACAGCGCAGATTGCTCGGCTGCGAGCTCTGTGGCTAGAGCGGCGAATGACTGGCTGGCTAGTTGCAGGTTGGCTGCTTTTAAGCTGGATGCTTGTGGCGCTCAGTACGCCCTTGGCGTTGGCGCACAATGAAACGAGCAAATCGGCCGCATCTCCTACATCGCACGAGGGCGCCTATGCCGTCGGCCCCAAAGGTGGGCGTTTATTGCAACAGGATGATTTTGCAATTGAAATCACCATGTTTGAACGTGGGATCGAACCTGAAATGCGCATTTATAGTTATGCCGCGCAGCAGCCACTACCGCCCGACGCGGTGCAATTACAGATCCAGTTGACGCGCTTAGATGGCCCCCCCGAAACACTCAGCTTTAGCACCGAGCAAGATTACGCGGTATCCAACCGTGCCATTGCCGAGCCACATTCTTACCATGTGCAGGTGCAAGCCCGCTATCAAGGGCGCGATTATCAGTGGCAGTTTGACAACGAAGAAGGCCGCATCACGCTCAGTGAGCGGGTGATTGCGCAAAGCGGCATCCGTACCGAGCGCGCTAACGCCCGTCGACTGCAACAGCAAATCCAATTGTTTGGCGTGATTGCCGTCGATCCAACGCGGCATCTGCGCCTGCAATCGCCCTACCCTGCCACGGTGCAGCACGTGTGGGTCACGCCAGGGCAACAGGTCAGCAAAGGCCAACCGCTACTGGAACTTCGTAACAGCGCTAGCTTAAAAAACTTCACGCTCAGCGCCCCCGCCAGCGGTATGGTCACGCTGCGCCATGTGAATCCAGGCCAAGTGGTGACAAACGATACCTTGCTTGAAATCGTCGACGTCAGTCAGGTAAATGTGGAATTGTCGGTGTTCCCAAACGATCTGCCGATGCTGCAGCTGGGCCAAGGTATCGCGGTGATGGATCTGCATAACACCCATCGCAGCACCACCAGCATCAACTTTATTGCCCCCGTCATGACCGATGGGCATATCGCCCGTGTCCGTGCGCCACTGGCCAACCCGCAAGGGCAATGGCGGCCGGGTATGCACATCAATGCTCAGATCCAGGTGGCCGAGCATCCGGTCGCCATAGCCGTGCCGCACAGCGCCGTCCAACAACTGCAAGGGCGCGAGGTGGTGTTTATTCGGGTTGGTGATACCTTCGAGCTGCGGGTACCGACCTTTGGCCGCCGCGACGATCGCTATATCGAAGTGCTGTCAGGGTTAAACGCCGATGTGGAGGTCGTCACCACGCAAAGTTACCTGTTAAAAGCCGAATTGGAAAAAGAGGGCTTAAGCCATGCGCACTAACACCTGCGGCACCGCCCACCTTCAGCGCCAGCCTGTACTGATGGAGATCTGCCGATGATCGATGTCATTGTTCGAACCGCCTTGGCACAGCGTTATGTCATTCTCGTCCTTACAATGTTGATGGCGCTACTTGGGGTCTGGCATGCACAGCGTTTACCGATGGATGCCGTCCCCGATATCACCAATGTGCAAGTGCAAATCAACACCCATGCCGCCGGTTATTCACCGCTGGAAACCGAGCAGCGGCTGACCCTGCCGATTGAGAATGCCATGGCGGGCCTACCCAAGTTGGCGTACACCCGCTCGTTATCGCGCTACGCCTTGTCGCAAGTCACTGTGGTGTTTCAAGATGGCACCGATATTTACTGGGCTCGTCAGCAAGTGAGCGAACGCTTGCAACAGGTGCGCGCCCAGCTCCCTCAGGATGCCGATACTCGTTTAGGTCCGCTGACCAGCGGGCTTGGTGAGATTTTTATGTACAGCGTGCGGGCAACCCCCGACGCCCGTAAAGCCGATGGTCGCCCCTACGATGCGATGGATCTGCGCACCTTGCAGGATTTCACCATCAAACCACAATTACAGCGAGTGCCGGGCGTGACCGATGTCAATAGCATCGGCGGTTATGTGCGGCAGTACCAGATAGCACCGGATGCAGGCAAATTACTGGCCTTTAAACTCACCATGGACGATATCGCCAACGCTATCACGCGCAATAACAGCAATATTGGGGCTGGGTATATCGAGCGCCATGGCGCGCAGTGGTTGGTGCGATCGCCAGGCCAGCTCAGCTCGCTTACCGATATCGGCGCCTTGGTGGTGGCCAAGCGTGATGATGGCCCTGTGCGACTGTCGGATGTGGCACAGGTGATGATTGGTAAAGAGCTTCGCACCGGGGCGGCTTTACAAAACGGCGAGGAAGCCGTGCTTGGTACCGTGTTTATGCTGCTGGGGGAAAATAGCCGGACCGTATCAGAGCACGTGGCACAGCGCTTGGCGCTCATCAACCAACAGCTGCCCGCAGGCGTCTATACCGAAACCTTGTATAACCGCAGTTCCTTGGTCGATCAAACCATCGCCACGGTACAAAAAAACCTGTTTGAAGGCGCTGTACTGGTCGTGGTGGTGCTGTTTATCTTTTTAGGCAATATTCGAGCGGCCATCATTACCGCCTTGGTGATCCCGCTAAGTATGTTGTTTGCCATCACCGGCATGGCCATGCACAAAGTCAGCGGCAATCTGATGAGTTTGGGGGCGATTGATTTTGGTTTAATGGTGGATGGCGCTGTGATCGTGGTCGAAAACTGCCTCCGGCGGCTCGCATTGGCGCAGCAGCAATGCCAATTGCTGCATCAGCGCTGGTTGACCCAACGCGAACGATTGCATGAGGTGTACCTCGCCACCAAAGAGGTGTTTACGCCGGCAGTATTTGGTGTACTCATCATCATGTTGGTGTTTATGCCGATTTTTGCCCTCAGTGGCATTGAAGGTAAAATGTTCCACCCGATGGCATTTACCGTCATTGCGGCCTTGCTCGGTGCTCTGATATTGGCCGTAACCTTTGTGCCGGCGGCCATCGCTATTTTTATCAAACCACCGCGCTTGCCACAGCGCCATCTCGCTCACGCAACCAACAGCCCACCAGACACCTCGCACCAGGATATGGGGCAAGAGATGGATGCCAATGGCGCCGCGTCAAGGCAAACACTCGCGGCGCATGATGACAACAACGCGCTGCTGCGGGCGTTAAACCGGCTCTATCAGCGGCTGTTACAGCGCCTGCTGCATCAGCCCAAATTTAGCGTAAGCGCTGCCCTCGCCGCCGTGCTTTTGATGTGCGGCGCGGCCTATCAGGCTAGTCGAATGGGCACTGAATTTATGCCGCAACTGGATGAAGGTGATATAGCCCTGCACGCACTGCGCGTGCCAGGCACCAGCTTGAGTCAATCGGTGCAGATGCAGCAATGGTTGGAGCAAGAAATTTTGCAGATGCCACAAGTGGCCACAGTGTTTGCCAAAATAGGCACCGCGGAAATTGCCACCGATCCGATGCCACCTAGCGTGGCGGACACCTTTGTGATTTTAAAACCGCGAGCGCAGTGGCCCGATCCAACGCTGCCAAAAGCCCAATTGCTAGAACAGCTGCGTCAGCGTGTCGCGGCACTGCCGGGGCAACAATACGAGTTTACCCAACCGATTGAAATGCGCTTTAACGAGCTAATTGCCGGTGTACGCAGCGATGTCGCGGTGCGAATTTACGGTGATGATCTAGCCACCTTGCAGCGCTTGGGCGAACAAGTACAAGCCATTGTCAGCCGCATTCCAGGGGCGCAGGATGTGCGCATGGAACAAGCATCGGGCTTACCACTGCTGTCGATTGAACCCGATCGAGATCATGTAGCACTGCTAGGTATCGATATCGCGACCGTGCAACAAAGCGTACAAACCGCGATTGGAGGCCGTGTGGTTGGTCACATTTTCCATGGTGATCAACGGGTTGAGCTGGTGATGCGGCTGCCGGAGTCGCAGCGCAATGACCCACAGCAGTTGGCGCGCTTACCAGTGCCCTTAGCCAGTGTGTCGCCATACACCGCGGATAATCCAGCGACAAATGGACAACCCAACGTCAACAATGAGCCAAGGGAGGATCTGACTTATGTTCCGCTGGGGGAAGTAGCACAGCTGGTGGTTAGCTCCGGCCCCAACCAAGTGAACCGCGAAAGCGGCAAGCGCAATCTGGTGGTGACGGCCAATGTCGGCGAGCGTGACTTGGGCAGTTTTGTGCAGGACACGCAGCAGCGCTTGGCGGCACAGCTGACATTACCTGAAGGCTACTGGCTTGGCTTTGGCGGTACTTTTGAGCAACTGCAATCGGCCACCGCGCGTTTGCAATGGTTAATACCGATGACACTTTTGCTTATTTTTGGCTTGTTATTTAGTGCCTTACACAGTGTGAAAGATGCCTGTATTGTGTTTAGCGGGGTGCCATTTGCACTGACTGGCGGCGTATTGGCGCTGTGGCTGCGCGATATGCCACTGTCATTGTCGGCTGCGGTGGGATTTATCGCATTATCTGGCATCGCCGTGCTCAATGGCGTGGTGATGATCGCGATGATCCAGCAGCTGCGTCAGCAAGGCCAACACCTGCTGGTGGCCATTGTACAAGGGGCTCAACAACGACTGCGCCCTGTGCTAATGACGGCATTGGTGGCAAGTTTGGGTTTTGTTCCGATGGCATTCAACAGTGGTACCGGCGCCGAAATTCAGCGGCCTTTAGCGACGGTGGTGATTGGTGGCATAGTCACAGCCACGCTGTTAACGCTGCTGTTATTGCCCACCTTATACCGTTGGTTACATGATGACGCTGCGAAAGCGCACACGAAGGCTGCAGATGCTACGACGTCGCGGCGGTAAATGCCGCAGTCGCCAGCGGTAACGCGAGGCTTAGGATGAGGGGCGTGCCAAGCACGCCCTTTTTTCATATGCTCTTTTCTGACATGCTTTTTTTCTTACAAGCTCTTTTCTAAAAAAGAGTAAGGACAATCATCACCATAGGCATCGCAATCCGACAAGCGGCCATGGCATCAAGCTCATAGCAGCTGGATCTGCTGCATATGTTGGCTAATATGCAAAAAATGCGCGGCCGCATAATCATCGCGGCTTAATTCACCGTAGGCAAAATGCGGCGCCAATGCGGTGTCATGCGCCAAAAATTGGTCCAGCGCCAGTAACAGCGCCGTGAGTGCCTGCGCGGTGGCAAGATGCGGATCCAGTGCCGGCATATGTGGAATAGGCGCATCCAATGGGTGTAGCATCTGGCCCAACCCTTTAAAGCCCTGTAATGCCAAAGGCCCAAGCGTATGCTGCAAGGCACCGTTTTGATAATTGGGGTACCCGTTAAGCGACCCGATAATGCCTTGAGTCAGATGTTGCAACACTTGGCTGGCATTCCAGCGCCCGGTACTATAAAGCGCGCGGCCTTGCCACTGCGCTAAGTCTTGCCGCAATTGCCGTAACTGCAGCTCACCTTGAAACTGCCGATTGCGATAGGTCAACACTCCGCCACCGACCAAACCTGTCGCAATTAAGCTAAGGCCCAGTGCGCTGGCAACACTGCGGCCCGACCAAAGCCCCAGCCCTTTTAAAAATTCACGTCGTTGCACAAGCCCCTCGTTCTCGCCACCAAAACTACCATAGTGATCACAAGCATATCCAACGGCGACGGCATGGTCTGTCAATTAGCCGACAAAGCCATGGCACTCCCGCGTATCAGTGGCAAACGCTGCCACTATAGCTTCAGATCATTCGGCAGGTCGGTGGCGAATTTAGCCTTCCGGCTGCAATAGCGGTTGTTGTTGCAATTGTTGCTGTAAAAAATCAAACAGCAATCGGATCCGCACCGGCACGGGCCCACGTTGCGGTCGGTAAATCGATAACGGCCATGGCGCCGGCTCCAATTGTGGCATCAGCCTTAGCAACGTATTGGTGGCACAATGCTCGGTCACCAACAAGCGTGCCGTTTGGGTCACGCCACAGCCCGCCATGACGGCACTGAGTTCGGCAAAAGCATCATTAAATAACATGCGGCAACTGCGCGGTTGCCAAAGCTGGCCATCCACCAAATACCAAGGCCAAGCTCGCCCAACGCTGGCATCCAATAGACCAGTGACTGGGAGCGGCGCTAGTGGCCGTTGATGTTCGGCGACCGCATCAATGGGCGTGTTACCGGCGCTATGCCACTGTGAACTTTGTACGGATGCGTGAGCAAAGGGGAATACCTGTGCCACAGGCATGCCTGTGGCGCGTGGTTGCTCGTTTGGTGCGCGGTGTGGTTCGCGGCTCTGCTCGATGTTAAGTTTGGCGTTAAGTTTGGCGTTCGGATCGACACTCGATCCCTCACCAGCTCCCACATCAGATCCCATCAAGCGACGAAAGCCATCCACATCCAGTGTGGCCAGCTCCGCCACCACATGACGACTGATGAGCGTAGGGCTGCCAACAAACCACAGGTCAACCTGTCCCACTTGTTTGGCAATAAACCCTGGCTCTCGAATGACGCCGATCCGAATGCCAATATCGATCTGCTCTTGCACCACGGCGGCATGTTGATCGGAAAAGCGCATATCCACTTCAATCTCCGGATAGCGCTGAGCAAACGCGATCAATAACGGGGTTAACAGCGGCCGCATAATGGTCGGAGCGGTCAGACGCACTAACCCGCGGCTTTGCCATTGATGACGATCCAGCTGCCCGCCCAACAATGCATCCAATTGCTGGATCTGCACTTTGGCTTGCTCGGCAAACTGCTGGCCAAACTGGGTAAGTTGAATATGCCGCGTATTGCGATAAAACAGCAGCTCGCCGGTATGCTGCTCCAAACTCTGCACCGCCCGACTCACTTGCTGTGGCGAGATCGCCAAGCGCACCGCCGCCGCTTTAAAACTTACACTGTCGGCAGCCACACAAAAAATTCGTAACGCATCAAGCATGCTGATTCCTTGCGGTAAAAAAGTACAGATTATTCCAAATTTTGGAATTCTAAACGCCATTATAAGTCATTTTCGTCACAGTCCAGCTTGCGTAAGCTGTCCTTGTGTGTTTTCCATTGCATGAATAATCCCAAATGAGGACAGCGTTATGACAGACGTATTTACCCCAGCAGTTGCCAATAAAGTTGTGTTGATCACCGGTGCCAGCAGTGGCTTGGGTGAAGCCAGTGCCGAACTCCTTGCTGCGCAAGGTGCCAAAATTGTCGCCGTCGCCCGTCGTGCCGAGCGTTTGCAGGCGCTGGTTGAACGTATTCAAGCCAACGGCGGCCAAGCCACCTTTGCATTAGCTGATGTCACCGATAAAGCGCAAGTCGCAGCATCGGTTGCCCATGCCATCAGCCATTTTGGCCGCTTGGATGTAATGGTCAACAATGCCGGTTTAATGGCCATCGCCCCGATGAGCGAGTGCCGTACCGACGAATGGGATCGGATGATCGATATCAATATCAAAGGCGTGTTATACGGTATCGCGGCGGCACTGCCGGTGTTCCAAGCGCAGCAAAGTGGCCATTTTATTAACGTGGCGTCGGTGGCAGGCATCAAAGTGTTCAGCCCTGGTGGCACTGTCTATAGCGGTACCAAATTTGCAGTGCGCGCCATCAGCGATGGTTTACGCCATGAAGTGGGGGGCGCAATTCGAACCACCACGATTTTACCTGGTGCCGTGGCTTCTGAGCTGAAATATGGCAGCGGCCACAGCGAAAGTGCCGCATTCGTGCAGGCATTTTACCAACAGAACGAAATTCCAGCCGATAGCGTCGCTCGCGCCATCGCATTCGCCATCGCGCAGCCGGCAGATGTAGATATCAACGAAATCGTACTGCGCCCTACCGTACAAGAGTTTTAAGCAATGGTTTAAACACAACGACCAAACGCCGATGTTAAGCGCGATCTTATGCTTCGGTATGAATTGTTGTTTATAGTGCCATCTGTATTTGCATTTTTATATGCATAGTGTCGAACACAGGGTCAGCGCCAAGCCGGCCCTGTCGATATACAGCACAGGCTGGTACCGCTCCCTCCATTTCGCTGCGAAGCGCTGTCTCAATCAAACGTCGGTGGCGCACGGCCGACACAAACCACAAAATTAAAATTTCGTCACAATTTTATAAATTGTGTACCTAAATCATTCCAAGTGCGATACCGTACAGACGCAGCCAAACCTTTCTTTACACTTGAGTTGTACGTCAAAAAATCGATGCACATCAAGAACTCAGACGCAGCGGTATGTCCGTAAACGTCGTCCAGCTCCAGCTTCTGTGGCGGATTGTTGGCGTTTTATATCGCAATGCCAGACAACCTCATACCGATGTTGTGCCCAGCCTGCGCGAACCTGAGTTCATGATGCCGTGCATCCGTTGGATTAATCAGGCAGTAAAATCGCCATCTGGCGCCACATCGACTCAAGGACCGTTATGGATATCAATGAACTTGCCAGTAAAAATTTACTCCTGCGTGAATTACCAAATGAAGTGAAACAGCGTCTGCTACCACACTTGGAATTGGTTGATTTGTCATTAGGTCAAGTGCTGGTGGAATCTGGTAGCAAAATCCGCCACGTTTATTTTCCAGTGGATGCCATAGTGTCACTGCTCTATGTCATGGAAAATGGCGCCTCAGCCGAAATTGCCATCGTTGGCAATGATGGCATGGTCGGCGTTGCGCTGTTTATGGGAGGCGAAAGTACTACCAGTCGCGCCGTAGTGCAAAGCGCCGGAAAAGCGTTACGCCTTATTGGTAACCGTTTAAAAGAAGAAGTAAATCGGCATGGGGCTTTGCTATTTTTATTGCTACGTTACAGCCAAGTGTTATTAACGCAAATGGCACAAACTGCAGTCTGCAATCGCCATCATAGTATTGAGCAGCAGTTATGTCGTTGGTTATTGCTGTCGTTAGATCGCCTAAGCAACGAACATTTATTCATGACGCAAGAACTTATTGCCAATATGTTGGGGGTTCGACGTGAAGGTGTGACAGATGCGGCTGGAAAACTGCAAAAATTGGGCATGATTATCTACAGTCGAGGACATATCCAAGTTATTAATCGCCCTTTGCTGGAAGCGCACTGTTGTGAATGTTATGCGGTGGTGAAAAAGGAAACCGAACGATTATTGCCTTGCGGCTGCTGTTGTCGATTATCTTAAGGGAGGCGCCGTCGTAACGCCCCTATTTCGCTAAGGTCGAAGGCTTTAACTGGCTTAGACCTTGCGCTATAGGCGCGATAGGCAATCGCGGCGGTGAAGCCCATTGAAAGGTTTGACCGCCTAAACGTTTGGCGTCATACATCGCAATATCGGCGGCATGGATAAGACTGGACGCAGTTTGTCCATCTTGTGGATATAACGATATACCAATACTGGCGCCAACCTGCAAGGACGAGGCCGCATAAGTTATTGGCTGCGCTACAGAATTAATGATGCTTTGCGCCACTTGTGCCGCATCGGCACTGGCCGTAATCCCCGAGAGTAGGACAATAAATTCATCACCACCGTATCGGCACACGGTATCCGAATGTCGTAAGCAGCGCCGTAAACGCTGTGCGATGGTTTTTAATACCAGATCCCCGGCACTATGCCCTTGCAGATCATTGATTTGTTTAAAACGATCCAAATCAATAAATAAAATCGCGAATACCCTGTGATAACGCTCAGCGTGCTGCAATGTTTGCGTCAAACGATCATTAAATAAGCAACGATTCGGCGTATTGGTTAATGTATCGTAGCCGGTTTCATGCTCTAAAAATTGCACATAGTGAGCTAATTGTTGTAATTGTTGCTGGGCTTCAGTTAACGCTTGATGCAGGATAGCATTCGAATGCGCTAGCGTTTGATTTTGCCACGCGGTAGGTGTCATGTTTGCTGTGCGCTGGGCAAGCACCGCCAACTCGCCAACATTGGCGTGACTATAAGGTGATAGCTGGCCATTTGCATGGTTGCTCCATCCATGGGCATACAGGTCAGAAGCCGCGGTCTGCCGCTGCGTATTTGAGAGCGCTGTGGCGTGGCCGTTGGTGCGTATTTTGCCAGTTGCCATACGGTGCCCATCCCTGCATGGCGGTGGCGATGAACTGAACGCGGCAAGCGCCATCGGCAATCGAAAATAAGTAGCATCCATGCGCGTCGACGGCTTCCATAGCAATGGACGGCATGGTGATAAAGTGAAGCTTGGTATGTGAGCAACATCATATAGCTCCCACATCGGCATTGCCATCATGCTCGTCTTTGCAAGAAGAGTAGTATTGTACTCGGGTTGGCTAAACATGGACGCTCGGTCCGGCAAGGTTTGCCATACGTATGGTCCTTGCTCGCCATGATGCTGACAACCATCCTCAGCACAGGGATCTTGATGCTTACGTAAGGCTTGATAGTCCGCGTAACGCGCTAGTATCTGGGCTAAGACCTGCTGATTTAAAGGATCATGCCAAGGAAGTGGTTGTTGTAGCTGCCACTTATGATGTGGCCAATGGATGCTCTCTGCCGTATGGTACTGACGTCCATACCGATTTGGCAAGGCTAACAACTGACCATGCCGACGTCGCATTTGATAGCTCGACATCGAAAACTCCTTTTTCGTCGCTTAGTTCCCCATAGCTACCGTTGCATCGGCAGTACACTATTTTTTGATGCTTTCAGATGACGCTATTGATGGTTGATAAACCGAAATTAATGCAAATGATGACGTGGCAGTTGCAGTGTTGCATCATCAGGTGACGGTGTATGACTAAAGGACACATTTGCACAGCGATCCGTCCACGCCAATTGTTGTCCCAATAACCAGCATGCCAACGCGCGCGTCGTTAAATCTGGATATTGCTGCAACCGCATACTAAACGCTGGATGAGATTGCGCGGTGATGGGTTGATGGCTGGTCTGATCCTTCACTGTCAATTGTCGGTAAGCCAACTGATGCAATCCGGCGAACCAATAATGTGCAAATAAAGCCGTTGTCATGCGTTTCTCCTCACCCAAAGTTGTGTGCTGTGGCCCCTCGACATACTCAAAATGCTAAGCAAAGGAGCATATTTGTGCATTACCATGCGCAATGCCATGCGTCAGATGATTTCGTTCTGCAACGAACATCCGCTACGGGTGTTGCCAATATGGCCTTGACTGCACGCCAAATCCGCCACAATAACAGCGTCACAACATGGCAATGTCTATCCACCTCCCCAACAACACAAGATACTAATCAAGCAATTGGACTTCCGCGATGGCCTTTGCCTCCGATCTTTGCTGATCATGAGGTAGCTCAATTTGTTTGAGTAAACGGCGGCATAAATCTGACATCACCACAACATCACAGTGCGATATCCGACAGGATTGCTGTTGCATCAGCCAATCCGCCTGCTGTTTCGCCGCCAACAAATGTTGGTTTTGCTGCTGAAAATTAATCATATTCAACTCCTTGTGATCCGTACCCAATTTTGACATCACCAAACTTTACCAGCCGATGCTGCCCCAGTTTTTAAGCCGACATTTCGCGATCGAATACGTTATATCGAACATGCTATATCGAACACCTAGTACCGAACTTACCATGTCGAATGAAGAGATCATCGTTTTTGATATCCTCATCTTCGCAACATGAGAAGTTCATCCCAGCCGCGTGATTACACGAACGCCAGATGCCATCTCTGCTATAGGTTTGGCAATTGGCCAATAACTAAAACCGCCCCCTCCGGCTGGGTGAGTTGCGCGCTCTGGCGTATGTGTCGCAAAAACAGGTGTGACAATATTGGGGCCGACGGAAGCTGACGCTGGATCAGCCGCGAGAATTGGCCTAAACGGTAGCGGTGCAATGGTTGCAATGTTCATGGCTGTATCATTCTTATCTTCGATGTTTATCCGCATGCCTTGATTTGGTGCACATAATGTCTGGCTGGCAACGGGTGTTGTAGTTAGCCTATGCACTGACGGCATCGAAAATAAAAGTTTTAACCATCCAAGGCTTGGCGCTAGGGATAGCGGCAATAACGTTCGAGATAGGTAATCTTGCCAATAAAATGTCGATTTTATATCCAGTGGTAGGCCGACCGGCACCTGAAGAAGGGCGCGGCTACGCGGGCTAGCGGCTAGATATGTCACCACATGCGGTAACGGAATATGTTTTTTGGGTACCATAGATGACTCCATTCAATCTGGTTGATACATGGTTGCGGTTGACAGTGTCGATTGGCATTTAAGCTGGCCTGATAGGATGGCAGAGCCGCCTTGTAGGCATAGGTTGCTAAAACAAACCTCGCCCTAGTTATGGCATGCCACATGACCAACATCTCAGGCAACACTTCAAGTTCGCCTGCTCACTTTATCCTGCAATTGCCGTAGGTTTCGTTCGCCGACACACACAACTAGAAGAATTTTTTGCTCGGAACCACCGCGCGGACGCCTCCCCGCAAGCGGAGTTTTATCGATTTATCTACGGATACACTGCAATAACAATCAAAAAAAACGAACAAGTTAAGTGGTTTATCTCACTGTAGCTCGGTGGGATTCGAGGCTATAGTTTTGTCGTACCTAAACCGGTGTAATCGCATCGGCCCAGTCGTGAGCAGGTCAGTTGTCATCTGTTCATCACCCATTTATGCAGAGGATGAAAACCATGGACAAGACAAACCACAGCGGTAAATGCCCAGTTATGCATGGAGCTATCACCCAACAAGGTCGGCAAGGTACTGGCAATGCCGACTGGTGGCCGGAGCAATTAAACCTGCGCATTTTGCATCAGCATGACCAAAAATCGAATCCGCTCGATGCCCACTTTGATTATGCCAAGGCATTTGCCGCCTTGGATCTGGCTGCCGT
>JACCDR011049973.1_pt1 | contig 19505 bp, 31 predicted proteins | sample 7446431 | NCBI WGS metagenome assembly JACCDR01 (sample SAMN15323443, study PRJNA562643) | freshwater metagenome | isolation source: river surface water | place: USA:Blue River Watershed | collected 2017-08-17 | reverse complement strand
GCGGTCACTCGAATCTCCTGTCACTCACGCGAGAGGCCGCGCACGGCCCCTCGGATCAGTGCTCAGCGCTCTATCAAATGGCCGTCCGGGTGGATCTCGTAGAACAGCACGTCGCGCTCACCATGGTCATTTATGTATGACACGCGCACATGCAGCGGGCCGCTTGCCCACTGGTGGTGATCCACGTCCAATGGCTTGATTGCCTCCAGCGCTTTGAGCGCTATTGCCTGTTCTCTGGTGAGCATCTCGATCTCTCCTCAGTTATCCGCGCTGCAGTCCCGCGCGGGTGGTTGATTGGTGTGCACGCACTATGCCGGTGTTTACACTATCAGTCAACATCTATTTTCAGGTCTTGGCTTCGTGTTTCACTGATGGTAAACATAGCGACATGGATCCGAAGGCAATGCTCCTTCGACGCATGGAGAAGAAATCAATGCGTCAGGTCGCCGAAGATCTCGGTGTGTCACCCGCAACGATCAGCCTCGTTCTCTCAGGCGAGCGGCGCGCTGGTCCGAAGCTTCTAAAAGCTCTGGGCCTGCAGCGTGAAATCCATGTAGAGATTACCTACAGCAAAACCCGCAAGTGATGCCGGTCTATTGACCGCAAGGCACTTGCGGGCGTGTAATCTCTTCCGACTGTTTACCATGGACTGAAATTCAGGGTAATCCTGAACCCATGAAGTAGTTCAATAGTTCCCAACTCCCCGCCGTCCAAGCCGGCGACATTAGCGCAAGCCAGTCGGCGAGCTGTATGGGGTTTCCCAGCAGCCGGCGGGGTTCGATCCCAAGGGGCATGCATGAAGACCAGCACGAAGAAAACGCAAAAAGAGCGGATCCTTGCCTATTTGAAGCGCGGACACGTCCTTACGACGATCCGGGCTTTTTTCATGTTCAAGGTTTGTCGTCTGTCTGAGCGGATCCGCGAGCTCGAAGCGGATGGCGAGCAGATCGAGCGCGCATTCATCGTCAGTGACGGCAAGCGATACGTCGCTTACTCGATGGGGCCTGCCGAGAAAAAATGAGCATTAAGCTGATGACGATCGTCTGGACGTTACCGCTTGATGTCAGTGAAAAAATGGTCCTTCTCGCGCTGGCCGACAACGCCAGCGATGAGGGGCAGTGCTTTCCTTCCGTCAAGCGACTCACCGAAAAAACATCGCTCAGCGAACGGACCGTCCAGCGGATGATCTCTCGACTCGATGAGCTCGGGCATCTGACCTGCCATATGCGGCAAGGTCGCAGCACCGTCTACACCATCCACCCCCGTCAGGGTGACACCCCCGTCAGGGTGACACCCCCGTCACAGCGACGGGACACCCCCGTCACCGTGACACCCACCCCCGTCACCGTGACACCTCACCCCCGTCACGGTGACACCCATAATCATCAAGTAACCATCAAGGAACCGTCAGGGGAACCTGAGAGAGGTGCTCGCAAGGCTCGCACGCCCCCTCGCAAACGGGCTCCTGAAGACTTCCGGATATCGGACCAGATGCGAGCCTGGGCAGCGCAGAATGTTCCAGGGATCGATGTTGATCGCGAGACCGAGGCGTTCATGGATCACGAGTTCAGGAACGGGAAGACCGACTGGCCTGCGACCTGGCGCAGCTGGATGCGCAAAGCCGTTGCAATGGGTCCGGGCGCCTCAAGTGACGGCGGGTGGAAGCCGCCGCCGGATGAGCCTGGATTCACCATCGACACGAGGTAAGGGGCCATGTATCAAATCGACTATGACGAATTCAAACAGGTCCTTAAGGATCTGTGCATCTCGGTGAATCGACCGTTCAACGATGATCTGATGCGCGTTTTCTGGGCGGACCTGCGGCGCGTGTCGCTGGCTGACGTGAAGCGTCAAGCTGAGTTCGTTCGCTCTCAGGGCAATCGGAAATTTTCTGCGGCGGATCTGAAGCCGGCAGTTGGGCATGTACCAAAGTTCAAGGGTGTCGAGGGCGACGGCTCGGACGACTTTCAGCGCATCGCCGGCATCACGCTGTTACGGTTCATCTACGTTAACGACGTTCCCAATGAAGCGCTGCGCGAGATGGAGTCTCGATCGAGGGAGCTCGTAGAGGACGCGCGAAGAGACCCGGACCTTCGAGGGCTCGACTTCAAATCGCTGAAGCATCAGCTCGTGCCGATCTTCCAAGGAATGTTTGAAAGGATGTTCATCGATATGGTACCGGCGCAGAAGTCGCCGACGCAGGGCGATGAAGGCTCGTTCCAGCGCATTGCATGAGCGAATGGGTCGTTGACAAAAACCGTAAAGAAGCCATGAACGAGCATGGCTATCGAATCACGTGGGCGCGTTTACATGGTAAACTCTGGTTGAATGCGTGGTCGCCCTTCGGTACGCACATTGGCGCGGGATTCGATCGAGATATATTGACGGCGCTGTGCACTGTGCATCACGAGAGGATTCAGGCGCAGCGAGAAGAAAGGAAGCACGCTTGACCGCGTTTACAGGATGTGTAAGCATCAATCTCAGTTTCGTGCTGTTTCGATCTCTCCCCCTTTGATCGAAACCCTGGCGGCGGCTAATACCCGCCGCCCTTTTTAACTTCAGAGCGAGTCACATGGACCTAGATCCAGGACCGAAATATTTCTTGAAGTTCAGCGCCGGCAGCTGGCAGCTGATGAAACGAGTGATGGAAGTCACCCAGAAGCCGCTGGACGCGGATGTCACGGTGCGGGAAGCCGAGTATCTCGTCGCCAATTGCCCCACGCTGGAGCAGGCGTTCGTTGCGGCCGGCGCTGAGATGAATTCGCCGTTCTATCTGGAGCTGAAGCGGCTGTGAGTGTAAAATCCTCCAGCCTCTTCGCAGGCCCCCGGCCAGAGCTGGTTAAATGCTCCTCCAGCTCCCTGCGATCGAGGCCAAAACACCTCGGGTCGCCATGGATGGTGACCTTTCGTGCTCTGTGATCCGCTGGCGCTGTGCGCGGCGCGCGTGCCGTCGCAAGAAATGGCGCAGGCGTTCCACGAAGAAGCGCTACCCGGTGCCCGCCTGTCCCGGCTGCGGCAATCCGATGCACATAGACCACTACCGTACGTCGCGGCGGGATTCGAGAAAGCAAAACTGCTACTGCAGTGCATGGCATTGGACCGGACCGCATCGGCGCGGATCCTGCACCAACAAACTGCGCCGGGAGTTTGAGGCATCGTGAAGAAATACACGCCGCGCTTAAATCCAACACGCAAGAATCTCGACGCCAATATCGTTGGCTCGTACAGCATCCCGCCGACGAGGCTCTACAGCAAGGCGACGCGCGAAGCGGTGCTCTGTGGCCTGCCGCCGAAGTGGCTCTACCTGCACGCCCGTCGCCGCTATGTCGAGCAGAAGATTCTCGCGACCCCTCCATGGGTGAGTCATCGGGACTTTCTCGATCTGCAGATAGCGAAGATGGAGCGCACCCTGGAAACAGGAGTCCAGCACACGCTAGATCACATTATCCCGCTGAATCACCCGATGGTGTGCGGGTTGAACGTCCCCTGGAACATCCAGGTCATCCCGGCTGGCGCCAATGCGGCGAAGTCGAACAACTGGAATCCGGATCAACAGGAACTCTTCAACTGATGGCCAACGCGCTCCTCTCCCGTATCCCCTGCGCCACGTGCAAGGAAGATACGATTCACAAGGTGGGCGGTGCCTGCGTGCGTTGCGGCACGATCCCGGTGAGCAATCGCGACTTGCGTTACGACCATTTCCAGAAGAGCGTGGATACGCACGGTTTTAAGCGCGCGACTTTCATCGCTGCGGAGAACCGGAAGAAGGTCGACCAGGCGCGGCGCTCAGACCAGCGTCGGCGCGGCGTTCGTTCCAAGGACCTGCCAAGCTGGGAGCCATGATTAAGCCGCATTACCGAATTTCGGTGACACCCGATCTGTGGTGGTATGCCATCTGCTACCCGTTGGGGCGCCCGAAGCATGACGGTTTCGTGACCTGCGCCGCATCCTACGACTACCCGACCGACGAACACCTGATGAAGATGCTTAAATCCTCGCCGGGGCTGGGGGTATTCGGAATCGGCCTGGATGAAGCAGGGATCATCAACATGGCGCGGCTGGAGAGCTTGTGAGCGAAGGCGCCAGAATGCACCCGCTCGGCTACTGGGATGACCCGGAGTCCAGAAAGCTTCACGAGCTGAACGAGATGTATGGTCATGGCGTGCTTTGGGGCATCGAATTCGGCCTCGCCGCTGATACGCCGGTTCTGACCTGTCACCGGGCATTGGTGGATCAGTATGCGGCCGGGATTAAGCGAGGACGTGAATTGAAGCGCGAGCATCAAGGCATCGGATGAGTGAGCCTTACGTCATGGAGCAGCACGCCTTTACTCGGAAGATCTGCCAGTGGGTGTACTGTCACAAATGCGGCCTGATCCGCCTGCGCAATCCCCTGACCGAATGGTGCGTAGCCAAGGGCTGCAACTACGATGACCACCCGCAATACCGCGCCAAGGTTCACCAGCTGACGGACCCGATGCGATGAAGACCCAGTCAAAGCCGCGTTATCGTTGGAGCTACTTTTCCGCTCGCTGGACCCTGCGAGACGGAGATCCCTGGAGACTGCCATGGTTCCTTGAGTCTCGAAACCGGATAAGCATCCGATGAGCAGACGCCACGCACTGATGCTCAATTGGTCATGACAAGATTGAAGACATGAGCGCCACACCTCCCCTAATCAGCCACACGCCGCCCAGTGTCCAGACCGCCTACGGGAAGCTGGACCCACGCGAGAAGCGCTTCGTGCGTGCCTACGTGTCCACGCTGAACGGTTCGAAGGCGATCGTCGCGGCCGGTTACAAGGGCTCACATCCCAACGTTAAGGCATACAAACTGCTGCAGCGGGAGGACGTGAAGGCGGCGATTGATGAGTACGAGCGCTTTTACTTGGGCGAGATGGGAGCGCGTGCCGTTATTGCGATGCGGGAGACGATCGCTATCGCGACGTCGGATCCGCGGAAGCTCGTTTGGCAGTATTGGGAAGAGCTCCCGGTGTGGACGGCCGAGAGCATTCCCCGCTACACGGGTGCGCTCGATGAGCAGCTGCCGGCCGGTAAGGCGGTTGGTGATGTCGTGGCGGGCTACGAGAACGCGATTGGCAAACCCTGCGTGCGCGTGGGCGATCGGAAGGCACTGGAGCACCTGGACAACGCCACTGCATCGGCGCTCGCCGGCCTGGAAGTCGAGGAGGTATCCACGGGCGGGCGCTTCGGCAAGCGCTACAAGTACAAGTTCTGGGATAAAAATAAGGCCCTAGACAAGTTCGGGCAATATACGAAGCTCTGGGACGCGAAAGGCAATGTGACCAATATCGATGCCCGATCCATCAATCAAACCAACGTGGGAGTTGCTGTCGGCAGCCCAGACGGCATACAGGAATCTCTTCGACTACTGGACCAAGCTCGATCCATTGCAGCTGTACCACGCGCAGCGCCATGCGATTCGGACGGATCTGTACTTCCTGCTGCGCTATGTCCTCAACCGCCGGGACATGGAACACCCGTGGATGCTGGTGCAGATCCGGGAAGTCCAGGAACGACCTGACGGGCATCTGGATCTATGGGCGCGCGATCACCGCAAGTCGACGATCATCACCTATGCCAAGACGATCCAGGACATCCTGGCGTCGCATGGCGAGAAGCCCTTGCCGCACTGGGATGGGATGGAGCCGACCTTCGGCATCTTCAGCCATACCCGCGGTATCGCCTCCGAATTCGTGCGCCAGATCAAGCAGGAGCTCGAATCGAATACTTTCCTGATCCGGCTTTTCCCCGATGTGCTCTATGAGCACCCAGAGCGCGACGCGCCTCGGTGGAGCGTTCAGAACGGCCTGACGGTCAAGCGCAAGTCGAACCCGAAGGAAGCGACTGTCGAGGGCTGGGGATTGGTGGATGGCCAGCCGACGTCCAAGCACTTCAACGTGCTGCTCTACGACGACGTCGTGACGAAGGAGTCGGTGAATACGCCGGAGATGGTCAAGAAGACCACCGAGAGCTGGGAGCTGTCGATGAACCTCGGCGACCGGAACCCACGGATCCGCGGCATCGGCACTCGCTACGCGTTCAGCGACACGTGGCACGCGATCATGGAGCGCAAGGCACTTATCCCGCGCGTGCGCACGGCGACTGACGATGGCACATTGACCGGGAATCCCGTCTACCTGACGCCGCAGGAATACAAGACGAAGGTGAAGAACATGGGCCCGTATACCGCCAGCGCGCAGCTGCTCCAAAACCCGATCGCCGACTCGAAGCAAACGTTTAAGCGCGAATGGCTTGAGCATCGCTACCAGGAGGGGCTGAGCTGGTCGGGTATGACGCGCGTCCTGCTGTGCGACCCGGCGAGCGACAAGAAAAAATCAGACTGGACCGCGATGGCAGTGATCGGCCTGAATCACGATCGAAAATATTATCTGCTCGATTTCCTGCGCGACCGGCTGAGCCTCACGCAGCGCGCGAAGGCGTTCTTCAACCTGCACAAGCGCTGGAAGCCGCAATACGTGGGTTACGAGGAGTACGGGCTGCAGGCCGACATTCAGTTCATCGAATCGATGATGGAGGGCAACAACCCTATCCAGAAAGCGCCTTATCACTTCGACATCGAGGTACTCGGCGGCAAGCTGTCGAAGCGCGATCGCATCCAGCGACTGATCCCGGTGTGCGAGTCCGGCAACTGGTGGATGCCTGAGACGCTGCATCGCACGAACAGCGAGCACCAACACGAGGAGCTCATCTCGATCGTCATCGAGCAGGAGTTCCTAGCCTGGCCGGTGCCAGTGCATGACGACTGCCTGGACGTATTTTCTAGAGTATTTGATATCGAGAACCTTGACTTCCCTGACCCAGAGCCGGAAGATCAGCCCGACGACCGTTACAAATCTCGTAAACGGCCGGCGACTTCCTGGATGTCTGGATAATTAGGAGCAATCAAACAATGTTGGATCTCTCGAAAAGGTATCGAACGCGCGACGGTCGCGAAGTCACTGACTTGGCGCTCAGGGATGCTAGCGAATACCTCACGTATAGAATCAAGGGGAAAATTCATTCGCCAATTGGCGATTTAATTCATACAAGCGATCACACCTGGACCGTGGATGGTCGGTTCATGGCGGCCCGCGCTGACCACGAGGGCGATCTGATCGAAGTCACCGAAGAGCCGGCCGCTGAAGTCGTGGAGACTGCGCCGCCGTGTGAGGTTCCGCCCTCGATTCCGCCATTCGATCCTGCCAATGTCGTAGACAATTCATCGAAGCCGCTGATCGACGTCACGAAGCAATGGATCACGCGTAACGGTAATGAGACGCGGAACATTCATGAGTCCGGGGATGCGTCGTACCCGCTCGGTGGCGAGGTGTTGAGTAACGGCGAATGGAGGACGGAGACCTGGACGCGCGCCGGTACGGTCTATCTGCGCGGCGAGTATCCAAATGATCTGGTCACGGTGAAGGAAGAGCCCGCCGTTGCTGTGAAAGAGGAACCTGTTGTCGCTGGTATCGCTGGTGTCCATCACCAGCACAAGGAAGGCGAGACGATCGATATCAGCAGAGCGCTGCAAACCCGCGGCGGTCATCCGGTGATCAGTATCAGACCGGCCATCAGTAACACCATGTATTCCTGGATCGGCAGGGTCATTACTACGTTAGGGAGCTATGAACAGACCTGGACGCAGGCTGGAACGACGCTGCACAGCCGCGAAATGCATGATGATGATCTGTTCTATGCGCCGATCAGCACGACCGCGCCCGCCGTCGACGCTCCGGCGTTAGATAACGATAAGATCACTGCAGAAGCGATTCAGGAAGTGCTCGCCGAAGACAAAGCGACGCGTGCGGCTGCTGCGCAGGAAGCGCCGGAACTGATGATGCACGCGGATCCAATCCTGCTGGAGCCGGGCAACATCTTCTCTGGCATGGGCGTCAAGGAGCCAGCCGACACGGCAGAGCCGCGGCCAGCTGACTGGTGCCCGGAGTGTGGATGCAGAGCGGAAGGCGTGACCGCGAAGCGCCACGTGATCGCTGGCACGGTGTTCATCGAAGTCGATGGCCGCGTGCTGCGCAAGGATGAGCGTGGACGCCTGTTCGATATGACCGCCGATCCATGCGTAGGTGGTCTGGCGGCTGCGGGTATGACAACCGCCGCCCAGAACCGCAGCTGATGACCTGGAACGACAAGGCAACCGCCGTAGTGCTGCTCGCGATCATCGCGGCGGGCCTTGTCGTGTCCTTCGTGTTGATATTTCGGATGACCCGCGGAGGCAAGAGCGATGCACGAGCGATTCCAGATCGGAGAAACGGCGATCGTGTGCAGTCCCGGATGCGCCGAAGATGGGGAGGAAGTCATCATCGACGGCCCGCTGGAGCTGCAGACGGACGGAATCAATCCAGGAACCCGTGAAGCTTGCGGCGCTTGCTGGGTCCATAAGGTCATCGTCAACGATCCGGCAAAGTTCGGCGTTCCGCCGGGCATGGATGTCTTCTGCCGCTACGAGTACCTGCGCAAGCGACCGAAGCCGCACGCTCATCCAGAGCACTACCCGGACCAGTTTGCGCCGGCGGATCCGAATGGATTCTGGGTCAAGCTGACGCAGCTCCATGCTCTGAAAGTCGAATGGAAGCCGTGAACATGTCCAAGGGTGGCGCGCTCCCGCATGTGGAGATCGACGAATTCAACGATCGCTATGTCACCAGCGCGACGTACTCGACTTACAACCAGACCGATCTGGCGAGGATCTATCAGATTCAGCGCGCGCGAGCAATGGCCAACCATCAGCAGCACATCTCGCTTAACGACATGCGGGCGCAGCAGAATATGTCGATGACCGACGCTCACTTGGGACTGTTGAGAGCGGCGATCGGATCGTCATCGTTGCCGGTGATTACTCCGCAGCCGCCGCCGGTCCAACTCACTGGCGAGCTGTTTCGCCCAGCCTCGAAGCCTCGATCGCTATGGCTGGGTCCGCTGCTCGTGAAGCTGATCCCGTGGGTGTGCTACGCATTGATCGCTGCAGGAGTGGTGGTACTGTTTTTGTAAGGAGCTGATATGCCGCAGATCTATTTCTGTCAGTCGTGCCGGGACCGTGGATGCGAGAGATGTAAGGGTTTGGCGCCATCCGTCGAGCGCGTCGATATTGAAACTCTGATCGCTTGGCAGATTGGCGAAGCGAAGAACGCTCGCGTCCATGAGAACGATCACACTATCCGCCGCCGAGACGAAGTGCTCGCAGCCCTCCGCGAGGTCGAATCTCTGCGCAGAGAGCGGGAGGAGTTGCGGCGATATCGCACAGCAATTGAATTGGCGGTGAAGCATCTAGGCAAGTTCTGCCAGAACGACTTCCGGTCTGCCCGCAAGGGCGAGTTCGTGGCCGCCGTCTACTCAGTGGCCGAGGAAGCTCTCAAAGGGTCCGACAAGATTCCTCGGCTATTGATCGACGCCGCCATCACCGGAGAGACCGGATGAAGCTGAAACACTTCGCGCATCCGCGTGGCTGGGAGAAGGGCGAGGCAGTCCAGCCGATCGTGACCGATGGTTATAAGCCCGCTGTGATGGTGTGCCGCGCGCTTGCTGGCGCCGTGCCCGAAGGCCAGATCGAATACCTGGAGTTCACGAACGCGGACGCCAGGAATCAGTGGGTCAAATGGTGGAGCAAGAAGTGAAGCTAATCGAATTTCCCGAACAGACTGTTGTGATCGCCAAGAACCAGCCGCAATACCAGCCGCTGCCCGCATATCAATTCGGGGATCCGGAAGGGCGGATTGCCTGCTGCTGGCGACTGACATGGCGCGAGCGATTGCGGCTGCTGATCACAGGCAAGCTGTGGCATCAGATCCTGACGTTCGGCGAGCCGCTGCAGCCGCAGCTGATCACGATCGAAAAGCCGGACATGCCAAAGTGAGTTGCCGCGTTGATGTTATCTGGAGCTGCGACAAATGCGGCGTTACGCATGTCGAAACGCTTGAGGGGGCGCCTTACAGCGATCCTGTTCTGGTTCCGCCTGCAGACTGGGACTACGGTAAGGATGAGAGCAGCTTTTTGTGTGGTGATTGCCTGAGAGCGGACAGGAAGTGACCCGCACCTTCCAGCAGATGTCCGATGAGGCGATGGCGCGGCGCTACGAACTCATCCGCGGCGGCGAGGATCCAGAACACCATGAGTTCCTGGTGACGCCCGAGGAATTGAAGCTCATGGGCAAGCGGTTTCACGACTACAATGAGCCGCAAGCCGTGTACGGCGATCATCTTTGGGGCCTGAAGCTGGTGAGGAAGCCGTGATAGACAAAAAATATCGGGTAGTGCGTGCCGGTGGTCTCGACGAGCTGGAGAACCTGGTCACCGAATACATCATGTGCGGCTGGGAGTTCGCCGGCGGTTTTTGCCAGCTCAATGGAACTTGGTATCAGCCGATGGTATGGGCGCAACTGGGCAAATCGCGAATTCCGAATCCGCCGCCCGTAGCGTCGGAGGAATCTCCCGCGTAAGATCGCTCCCGCATGCCTTCAGCAGCCCGCAAGACGACGACCGAGGCCGGGGCGTCTGAAGACACAGAAAAGGACTATGGCGACTCGCTAGACCCGGCCGAGGTACTGCGAGCGTTTAACTGTGACTTCAAAGCATCGAAGTCACACTTCGCCGATTGGCGCACCGAAGCTCGATCGCTGTACGACCTGAAGGCCGGTCGGCAGTGGGACCAGGCCGATGAAGCCAAGATGGCCGAGGAGTGCCGGCCAACCGTCACCTTCAACATCAGCGACAAATACGCCGATGTCATGCAGGGCCTGCAGATCAACAATCGGCAGGAAATTCGCTACTACCCGCGCGAGCTCGGCGATGTTCAGGTTTCGAGCCTGATGACCGGCTCGGTCAGCTGGGGTCGCGACTTGTGCGATGCAGCGGACGAAGAGACCGACGCGTTCATGGACGCGATGTGGACAGGTCTCGGTGGCTGTGAGGGCTACCTGGACAAAGACCTGGAGCCGGGCGGCGTGCCGGCGGTCGAGCGCATCGACGTCATTGCGGAAGGCTACCCGGATCCGAAGGCGCGCAAGCGCAATTTCGCCGACGCTCGATTCTCGATCCGGCTCAAGCCGCTGGATGATGCTGAATATGCAGACATCTTCGGCGAGTCGTACCAGGGCGACGAGAAGGACGAAGACGTCGATCACGCTTCGTTCGAAGTCGATGATGACAGCGAGATCAAAGTCGTCCGGCCCGACGACGATTACAGCGAGGACGATCAGAACAGCCAGTCACTGAAGAAAAAGCAGCGAATCGTTGCCGACTACCAGTGGTACCGGCGCGAAACTCGCTGGGTCCTCCAGCATCCGACGCAGGGCATGAAGGAGCTGACCGAGCGCGAATACGACGCTTACAAGGATTTCTTCAAGCGCGCACAGCAGAACGGTCAGGCGTTCCAGCTGCAGAAGATCCGCCGCAAGGTCTATTACCGGGCCTGGATCTGTAACGGCAAAGTCGCGCAGGGTGAGGAAGGCTTGGGCCTGTCGCCTTACCAGGGCGGCTTCACGCACCACTGGATCACCGGCAAGCGCGATCGCAACCGTAATACGTGGTACGGAATTGGCCGCTCGATCCTGGATCCCCAGAAATGGCTGAACAAATTCTTCAGCACGATCCTTTACGCCATGATGACCAACGCCAAGGGCGGGTTGCTGGCGGAAGAGGGCGCGTTCAAGGATGCTCGATCGGCCGAGGCGTCCTGGGCGGATCCGGCATCGATCACGTTCACGAAGAAGGGCGCGATTTCCGAAGGTCGGGTCATGCCGAAGCCGCCGGCCGCCTACCCGCAGGGCCTTGACCGCCTGATGGAATTCACGGTCAACAGCCTGCCGCAGATTACCGGTTTGAACGTCGAGCTCATGGGCCTGGCCGACAAAGTCCAGGCCGGCGTGGTCGAAGCGCAGCGCAAACAGTCGGCGATGGCGATCGTGGCCTGGGCCTTCGACTCCATGCGCCGTTACTACCGCTCGATCGGTCGGCAGCTGGCGCGTTACGTCGTGGACTACGTTCCGGAGGGCACGCTGGTCTTGGTGAATGGCGACGCCTCGAAGCAATACGTTCCGCTGGTGAAAAAGCGCCTGTCGATGACCTTCGATGTCATCGTCGACGAGGCACCTACGTCCGTGAACCAGCAGGAACGCGTGTGGGCGGTGCTGGAGTCGATCATTCCGTCGTTGCTCCAGGCTGGCATCGCAGTCACGCCGAAAGTGCTCGATTACTCGCCGCTCCCGCCGGATCTGGTCGCCGAGTGGAAGAAGATGCTTTCACCGGATCCGAAGAAGCAGCAGTTCGAAGAGGAGTCGGCGAAGGCCGGTCTCGCGAAAGTGCAATCCGAGGCGCAGAAGAACCAGAGCGCGGCGCAGCTCAATGCGGCTAACGCGGCGCTCAAGATGGCAGAGGCCACGACCGAGGGCGGTCAGCCTCAAAATGTGGCCGCGGAAGCGGCGTTGAAGCAAATGCAGGCGATCAAGACCGCAGCCGAGGCGGGCGCGGCACAGGCCGGCGGACATCAGCAACCTTCAGGAGCGTAATTCGATGGCGAACGAGAACCGCGAGCAGGTCGATGACCTGCTTGACCCTATTGACGATAACGAGCAGCTGCCGGCCGATGATTTCGCCGACGAACAGCAGCCGCCCGCCGACGATAACGATGAAGCCGATGCAGGTGATGATGCGCCTGCGGATGATGCCGCTCCCGACGAGAGCGAGGAAGAGTCGCAGGCCAAGCCGCCGCAGAACCGCGACAAAAAAACCCAGCAGTTCAAGCCTGGCCGACAGCCGGCCGGCAAGGAAGGCAAGGAAGGCAAGGGCAAAGCCCCGCCACCCCGCCCGGATAGCGTTCCGCTCGCGACGTTCCTGGAAGAGAAGAACGCCCGCCGCGCCGAGCGCGAGCGCATCGCGGCACTGGAAGCCGAGCTCGCCAAGCTGAAGGCGCCGCCTCCACCGAAGGAGGAGGAGCCGAAGATCCGTGACCACGCGACTGACCCGAAAGGGTATGTCGATGACACGGTGAGTGCCGCACTGAAGAAGCTCGAAGCCGTCAAGGCTGAGCAACAGCAAGCAACTGAGCGGGCGCAGGCCGAGGCTCGCGCTGCTGCTGAGCGTACGGCAGACATGGAGTTTCGCGGCCACCTGGAGCGCGCTGAATCCGCGTTCGTTGCGCAGAACCCGGACTACTACGACGCGATCAATCATTGTCGCCGAATCCGCGAAGCGCAGCTAAAGATGCTCTACCCGGAGGCGCCACAAGAAGCGATCATGCGCCAGATAGGGATCGAGGAATTCAATCTGGCAAAGCACATTGCGTCGCAAAATCGCAATCCGATTCAGCACGTGTACCAGCTCGCGGCTCAGTACGGATACGTGAAGAAGCAAGCCGAAGACGGCAAGGGCGGTCAGCAGCAAGGAAACGAAGGATTCGAGGGCGTAGAGCTCCCAGACGTGCCTGGCGGCCCGCGTCAGCTCCCGCCGGATCAGCGTCTGGGAACAGGCTCGCGTCGATCTCGCGTCGGCGACGAGGATGAGGAGGCCGATCCGTCGGTGCGTGACGGCTACAAGGATCCGTTCGACGACGCGTTCAATGAGCTGTTTGCAAGAGGCAGAAAGAGCGCGTAAGATTTCGTTCCATAACGTGGTGACGGTGATCTGGTCTGATCAACCAGAGTAAAGAGGCCCAGTAAACCTGGGCTTTTTTATGCGCGAGGAGTTGACAGCTCTTGTAAACAGCGTAAGATCTGATCCCGAAGGCAGGTGACGAGTCCTGCTCGCTGGCCGAGATCAAGTGAACGTTGCGGGTTCGAGTCCCGCCGCCCTTTCGAGGGTAGCTAGCTCAAGGTGGTAATGAGCGGCCCGGCATCTGAGGATGTCGTGATTGAATTGAGTCCTTCCCCGCTGTCGGAAGTCCCTCTCCGGCGTCTGAAAGAGTGGCGTCGCGAAGCTACGGCAGCGGGGAGATGGGCTCTTCCGCATGCATCATCGGGCTGGGAGCCGTAATCCGCTCGGAAAGCTGAGAGAGCCGTCACTCTCGAAGCCGTGCCCGGTGACAAACGATGATGCAGCCGGAAGGGTCTGGATGAAGGGCTGCTCAAGACGGACCCCATAAATGTCCACGATGCAGCGGTGCGCGTGTGTAGCTCAATATTGCGCCAGAGCACCGGGTAGGGAAGTCGCGTGCTTCTCTAACCGGAGGTTGCGGTTAAAGTCCGTCCACACGCCATCGATATAACGCCTGCGTAGCTCAGCTGGTAGAGCGGCGGACCGAAAATCCGCGCGTCGGAGGTTCGACCCCTTCCGCAGGCACCATTTGATTCGGGACGTAGCGCAGCGGTCAGCGTACGGAGTTTGGAACTCTGTGGTCGGTGGTTCGAATCCACCCGTCCCGACCACCTTTAGGAGCAATGATGAACGATTTTCCGCCCGATGCACCGAATACGGTGGCTATTCCGCTCTCCGCCGCGCCCTCGTTTCCTGGGCAAAGCGCGTTGCAGCCTCACCAGCAGCGCGTTATCGAAGAGCGCGACCAGCTCGCTGAACGCCTCGGCAAGCTGAACCTGTTCATCATGAACAACCCGGCCTACAAGCGCCTGGACGACTATGACCAGATGACCCTGGTGTCACAGGCCAGCGTCATGGGTATGTACTTGATGCTGCTCGAAGAGCGGATTCGCCGCTTCAAGTAGCACAACGGTGTGCGGGGTTCGAATCCCCGGCCTGTGAGTCGCAGGTAACGTCGGTGGTAGCCGATTAGCGGTCGAACGTATGGACCGCAGACCGTGCCCGGTGCAGCGGGTGAGAGCGTGAGGACACATTGTCCACTGCACACCGAATGCCCTGTTAGCTCAATGGATAAAGAGCACCTGCCTCCAAATCAGGAGATCGGGGTTCGATTCCCTGGCGGGGCGCCATTCTCATCAATCTAGGAGTCTCAATGATCAAGCCGACAGTAGGGCGAGTAGTGTGGTTTCGACCGGTGGTCGGATTGCCGGAGGGGTTCCATACGTATGACGGTACGCAGCCATGCTCGGCGATTGTCACATACGTCTGGGGCGGCGGGGATTACGTCAATCTGGCTGTTTTCGATCACGGCGGCGATGTCCACGCGTTCACCAGTGTTCCGCTGCGCCAAGAAGATCAGCTGGCGCCAGAGAGCAATTACTGCGAATGGATGCCGTACCAGATCGGACAGGCGAAGAAGGACGAGGTCAAGGGAACTGGCCTGAGTGAATCCGAGATGTCGATCCGAATCCAGCTGTTCGCGATCATCATCAATCAGACCGGCGTGCGTTCGCACGATGCAGCCGAAAGAGCGCTTGAGGCTCTTCGCATCTTGCGCGGCGAGACTTCCAACAAGGCAGGACTACAGCCGGCTCAGTCGGAAGCGTTGCGTCTGAAGCCTGATCAGACCAGCGCCTAGTTGACGTTGCCCGATCATTGCTTGTAAATTCGCGGTAGCAGCTGTAGTTCACCGTCAGAACGTCGGCCTCATAAGCCGAAGGCAGCGGGTTAAATTCCCGCCGCTGCTACCACGCCAATCCCTTCGGGCGAGACGAAGGTGAAGACTGACCGCCTAAGCGGTTTTTCGCTTGGTGTAGCGTCGTAACACCGGTCTCTGTCCACCCTCGGGCAGTTGCGCAGCCGACGAGCGTATCGCGGCAGAAGTCGTAACTACTGAGGTTTCTGCTGTGGACACAAACTACGCACTGAATCACCCGCTCGCCATCAAGAAATGGGCGCCGTCGCTCATGCGGGAAGCGCTCAAAAAGACCTACGCGATGCAGTTCATGTCGAAAGGCAAGGACAACATCGTCACGATCAAAACCGATTTGACGACGAAGGACGGCGGCGATCGCATCCGCGTCGGCATCCGTTCGCAGCTCAACGGCGGCGGCACCTCGGGTGACAACACCCTGGAAGGCAACGAAGAGCCATTGGAGACGTTTTATCAAGACGTCTTCATCGACCAGCTACGCCATGCGTCGCGGTCGGCCGGCAAGATGTCCGAGCAGCGCGTTCCGTTCTCGGTCCGCGAAGAGGCCCGAGACGCACTCGCCGACTGGTGGGCGGATCGCTTCGATACCTGGTTCTTCAACCAGCTGTGCGGCAATACCGCGGTGGTCGACGCCCGTTACGCGGGCTTCAATTCCATCGTGGCACCCGATGCCGATCACATCACCTATGGTCGCTCTGGCTCGACGTCCGAAGGGTCGCTTTCGGATTCGACGGTGGCGCGCTTCAATTTGACGTTCATCGACACCGCGGTCGAGAAGGCGAAGCTCGCGAAGAATGCGCTTCGCCCGGTGACGATCAACGGTCGCAAAAAGTACGTCATGTTCATTCATACGTACCAGGTGACCGACTTGCGTACCAGCACAACCGCTGGCCAATGGCAGGCGATCCAGCTGGCTGCGATGCAGGGCGGCAAGATCACCAGCAACCCGATCTACACGGGCGCGCTCGGCGAGTACAACGACGTGATTCTGCACGAATCCACGCGCGTTCCGACTGCTCCAGGCATCGCCAACGTCCGACGCGCAGTGCTCTGCGGCGCGCAGGCGGCCTCGATCGCCTTCGGTCGTGGCTTCGGCAAGAACGTGTTCAACTGGGTGGAAGAGCTGTTCGACTACAAGAATAAGCTCGGCGTGTCTGCTGGCGCGCAGGCAGGCATGGTCAAGACGCGGTTCAATGGGTCGGACTACGGCACTGTCGTGTGCCCGACTTACGCCACGGCTTCGAACTAACCGCTGAACTGATCGAAGCGAGGAACCATGGCTACAGTTACTTTGGGCGCAGCAGGAATCAACCAGCCGGAAGGCGTTCACGTTGGTCTCAACGCTGCAATCTTTAAGGTGTCGCTCTCGACCAGTTGGTCGAGCGGCGACATCCATCGCATCGGCAAATTACCGCACGGTGCGATTCCACTTGGCGCGGTTTTCTACGGCGGTTCCGCGAACAGCGGCGCCACCGTGGCGAAGTTCGGTACGTCGGCATCACAGGAGCTGTTCCTGGCGTCGGCAACGTATTCGAACGCGGCTTACACCTCCACGCGTAAGCTCGGCCCGCAAATGCAAATCAGCCTGTCGGATGACGCGGCAAACCCCAATTTCGAGTGGGTCACCGCGGTCCTGACGGCCGGTGCGTCGATCGGCTACATCGGTGACCTGGTCGTTCAGTACAAGATGCCGGGACAGACGCTGTAAAGATCGGGTAGCATCTACAAACCACGGTGGTCCGGGTGGCCGCCGTGGTTTTTTTCAGGGAGCATGCATGCAAGAAGTCCAGCTGGCGGACGTTTGCGACGAAATCAGTAAGGCGTTTGAGGGCGGCAATCTTCGCCGCGTCGACGAACTCATCTGGCCGGCGCTCGATCAATTCCCGGACCTTGCACAGCTCTGGTTCTACGCGGGCAATCTCTTCTTCAGAACCGGCCGCTGCGCGCTCGCGATGGTCTGCTTCGAGCGCTGCATCCATCTCGACACGAATCCGGCGGTTTACGCAAACCTGGGCGCGACACTGCGCCGGCTTCAGTTGCACGATGCAGGCGAGACCGTTCTGCGAACCGGAATGGAGCGATTCCCGGACTACGAACCGACCCTGATCAACCTCGGGTCGATGTATGTGAACGAGGGATCCCCGGAACTCGGAATCCCGCCGTTGGAGCGCGCCTGCGAGCTCGGCGAGAAGAAAGGCGTCTTCGAAAAGGGTGCTCGCTGGAATCTCGGCTTGCTCTACCTGGAAAGCGGTCGCTTCAAAGAGGGCTTCGAGTTCTACCGAACCGGCCTCGGTCAGGAGCGTCAGCAGCGCATCTATGCCTATGACGTGAAGCTCGACACCGGCGAGACCCTGGTTGCCACCGAGCCAGAATGGCTACAGCCGGATCATGTTGGCACCGGCAAGACGCTCATTGTCTACGGCGAGCAGGGCATCGGTGACGAATTGATGATTGCAACGCTACTGGAGGAGGCTCGCGCCGAGTTCGGTGAGGTGATCTTCGAGTGCCATCCACGGCTGGAGCGACTGCATCGCAATGCGCATCCGGGCATGCGTATCTTTCCGACCCGCAAGGATAAGCAGCTGTTCTGGCCGATCCAGGAGCGCATTCAGGCCGACTACAAAGCGCCGATATTCGATTTGGCTGCTCGCTATCGTCCTGACCTGCAGTCGTTTCTGAATAAACAGACGCTGCTCTACGTGGCGAATCCGCGCGAGGAGGATGAATATTCTGCTTGGCTGCGAGCTCTCGCCAACGGCCGACCGATCGTCGCGCTCGGTACGCGCGGCGGCGTGCCCAATACGGCGCGGCAATATCGCACGATCCGGACGAACGATCTCGACCACCTGTTCGAATCGACCGACGCGCTGTTCGTCTCGGTGGACTATGACGACATGAGCGAATTCGCCGTGCACGTGCATGAGAAATTCGGTCCCGGTCGCTTCCTATGGTCGCCAGCGATCGTCCAGCATTGGGACTATGAGCACACGGCGGCACTGATCGCGGCCTGCGATCTCACCGTCACGGTGTGCCAGTCCGCGTTCCATATGTCGGCCGGCATGGGTCAGCGGACGGTCGGTCTCGTGCCCAAGCGCTGCGCCTGGCGCTATGCCGAGATCAAGGAATCCCCGGAGCTGTCTTACTGGTATCCATTCCAGCAAATTCAGCTGTTCCGCCAAGCCGAGAACGACGACTGGCGAGGCCCGCTCGATCGAGCAATCGAGGTAATTCGTGGGGTGAAGCCGTGAAGCCGCTCATCCTGCTTGCGTTGCTGATCGCCGCACCGGCTGCGATAGCCGCCGAAGTCTCAATGCGCTGGCGAGACCCGCCGCCCTGTCAAAACTGCGATCTGATCATCTCCTGGAGGATCCAGAAGCAGCAGGGCGACGGATCCTTTCGTGACGTCGGTCTCATCGACCTGGGTCCGACCGTGCGGCGCTATACGCATGGCCCGGTAGACGCTGGTCGACACTGCTACCGACTGGTGGGGCGCACCGGTGGCGGCGATACGTTCAGCCCCAACGTTCTTTGCTTCGACGTCGCGCGCCCGCGGCAGGAAGCGCCCGCGCTGGAGATTCAATGAGCCTGCAAGTCGGAACCGGAATCATGGGCGGCCCGCGCCGCTGGGATATCCTGGCCAATTTCATGAAAGAGCTCGGCTACCGATCTTTCGTGGAAGTCGGCTGCAAGGAAGGACGCACGACGGGGCACATTCTGAAGACGGTACCGGAGTCGACCGTGATTGCGATCGACCCATGGATCTCGGGTGAAGCCACCGCCGATCCGACGAAAGAGACCTACAAGGACTGGGATTTCTCAAAGATTGAGGCGGAGTTCTGGGCGAACGTGGGCGAGCACAAGGGGCGATGCGCAATGTGGCGAAACACAAGCGAGCACGCCGCCAATGAAATGGACCTCACTTGGGAGTTTGCCGGCGCTGATGGATCTAAGGGTAAGGCCGATCTGATCTTCATCGACGCCCTCCACGACTACGAGCACGTCAGGCAGG
>JACCDR012505032.1_pt1 | contig 19508 bp, 17 predicted proteins | sample 7446431 | NCBI WGS metagenome assembly JACCDR01 (sample SAMN15323443, study PRJNA562643) | freshwater metagenome | isolation source: river surface water | place: USA:Blue River Watershed | collected 2017-08-17 | reverse complement strand
TGGAGTTCGGCCAGCGCCACCACCGAGCGGCCTTGCCGGAGCCGGGCGCGCACCAGCGTCGTGAGCGCGGCTTCGTCGCTGGGGTCCGACGCCAGCAGCTGGCCTGCGAGCTCGGCCGCGGCGTCGGCGTCCTCACCCAGTTCGGCCAGGCGGGCGGCCACCTGGGTGCGCCAGCGGCCGGCCAGGCGCGCACGCTCGAAGTCCAGCCAGGCCAGCGCGGCGGGCGACAGGCCCGGCTCGAGCGAGGCCAGCAGCGGCGAGCGCCACAGGGCCAGCGCCACGCCGGCCTGCCGCTCGTCGCAGGCCTGCTCGAAACGGCGCAGGTCGGACGCCGGCGCCCAGTGCAGCAGGCCCGGGCGCGTCTCGATGGCCGGCGCGCCCAGCCGCTGCAGCAGCTGCTGCGCGCCGAGCAGCACCTTGCGCAGGTTGCTGAGGGCGGCCTCGCCGGCGCGTTCGTGCCACAGCCAGTCGGCCATCTCGGCGCGCGACATCCAGTCGCCCCGGCAGGCCAGCAGGGCCAGCAGCTGGTGAGGGCGATCCGCGACGAACACGTGCTCCGTGTCGTCGGCGCGCCTGAGGCTGGGCGGGCCGAAGAGTCGAAGGGGCGGCCAGGGCTCCATGGCAACCAGCATGCCACTCGCTCATCGCGACGCCCAGCCCAAGGATGCACCCACTGAAACGGTGACGAAACGCCCGCGTCCCTACCGTGCGGCCCGACATCGACTGCCGCCTCAGCCCACCGGGGCCCGCCCACGCTGCCATGCCACCGACACCGCCGCTGTCGCCGGATGACCCGGTGTACATCCTGCGCGTCGTTCGCGTGGCCAGCGCGCGGCGCGGCTTCCGGATTCTGGTGCGGCCCGTGGGCTCCGAACGGTGGCTGGGCTTCACCGACCCGCATGAGTTGATGGCGTTTCTGCTGCGCGAAGCCCCAAACGACAAGGACGAGGCACCATGAGAGAGGACCTGGCTCCATCCACCGCCACCACGCGCCGGGCCTGGCTGGCCAGTGCGCTCGTGACCCTGGCGGGATGTGGTGGCGGTGGTGGCGCGGCGCCCGCCGGAGCGCCGCCGGCAGCGGCATCGCCGGCGACGCCGACGCCGTCGTCGCCACCATCGCCGCCACCGTCAGCGCCATCCCCCACGCCGGGCGGTGCAAGCCCGTCAGCGGCCGTGCGCGCGGCACTCGCCACCGGCACCCACTGGGAGTTCCTGGTGACGCGGCAGCAGGGCTCGGTCTCTGCGTCCGGCAGCGATTCGACGCAGGACTGGGGCCTCGTGCGGTGGACACTCGGCGCGCCGCGGCAGGTGGCCGGCGTGGCCGGCCACGAGCTCCGCATCGAAGGCGACACGGCGGGGGCTGCGCGCTGGCTCGTGCCGCCGTGGCGCTTCATCGCTCTGGACGGCGCGCGCTGGGTGGCTTCGTCCGACGACACCACGCTGGTGACCGTGTACGACCCCGCGATGCCGGGCTCGTCCACAGGCTTCTTCATCGGCACGGGATCGGCCCGCGTGCTGACGGCCACGCGCAGCCACTTCGAGGGCGCGTACAACCGCTTCGAGGGCATCGGCCTGGGTGCGTCGAGCAGCGACGGCGGTTGCCGCTGGGTGTTCGACGAGCAGGTATGCATGGCCACCACCACCAGCGTCTCGCAGCAGGAACTGCTGGTCGATGGCATCGGGCCGGCGGGTTTCCGGTTCAGTGCCGGCTATCTGTCGGGCGATCCGGCCGTGGGCGTGGCCGTCCGCCAGAGCCTGACCGTCGAACTGGTGGGCACCTCGCTGGCCGCGCGCGACGGAACGCAGTTGCGGCCACCACCCTGGAGCCCGGCGCTGCCGCTGCCCGCGGCGCGCGAAAGGGCGGTCGCGGTGACCTTGGGCACGCGCGTCTACGTGTTCGGCGGCATCGGCGCCACGGCAGACTTCGACGCCCGCCGTGTGGACCGCTTCGAGTCCTTGCTGGGCGGCTGGCAGCGCCTGCCGGACGCCCCGCGCTCGCTGCTGGGCTGGCAGGGCACCGTCGTCGGCAGCCGCATCGGGCTCTTCGGCGGCAGCGACGGCCTCCTGTTCGAGCCCGTGAACGGGCGCTGGACAGCCACCGCACGCCGGCTGGACAGCGGCCAGGTCACCGGTGTCGGAACGCGCGTCCGCAGCGACGGGCGCACGGAGGTGCTGGCCATCGTCGACCGGGGCAGCGCTTTCCTGCAAGCCACGCTGGTGCGCTACTGGCCCGACCAGGACCGCTGGGAGACCCTCGGCAGCTTCGAACGTGGCCCGCTGGAGCGGTACGAGGCGCTGCTGGTCGGCAACCGCTTCCTGATCATCGGCGGCCGGTCGGGTACGGACTTCGTGCCCAGCGTGCGGGCGCTGGACGTCGACACGCGCGAGATCCGGCCCCTGGGGCGGCTGGCGGAGGGCGTGGCCGAGCCCGCGGTGGCGCTGCACGGCGGCCGGGTGATCGTCGCCGGTGGCGTCAACCACGGCGGTTACCGCCCGCAGGTGCACTGGATCGATCCGGTCGCGGGTGCCGTCACTGCCGGGCCGGCCTTGCTGGGCGGCGTGAAGGGGGCGGCGGCCGCCAGTGTCCAGGGCGCCGTGCTGGTGATGGGCGGGCGGGACGGCAGGACGACGGCGCCGGCCGTGGCCACGGTGTGGCGGCATCGCCCCTGAGCCCGGCAGGCCGGAAGCTCAGCGCGCCGGCTTCACCCGCCTTGGGCCACGACGGCCTTGAGTTGCTCGCGCAGCGCCTTGCGGCCGGCGCTATTGGTGGCCCGCCAGGCCGCCAAGGCGAGTTCGAGGAAGGCTGCTTCGGCGGGCGTTGGCGAGGCAGGCAAGTGCTCCGCGTCGAGCCAGCCTGCCGGGCGCCCGGTCAGCGCCTCGATCTGCCTGGCCAGTTTGTCGCCGATGGGCCGTGATGACTTGATCTGGCTCCACATGCTGGGCGAGATCTGCAGCATTGCTGCGAACGCCTGCTCCAGGCCCTTGGGCGGCGTGCCTTGAGCCACGGCCTTCTCGGCGTAGTCCTGGAACAGGGCCAGTGCGTTCTGTCTTCTGGCGACGGTGATGTTGGGCACGGGTTGTGTGTGGAATGCAACGAGGGCTGGACATCATTCTCGCAGGGGGTTGACGATGGCGTAAAGACTCTTTACAGTCCGCTCCACTTTGAATCCCCGACCTTTCGGGCCAAGACATTTCTCAACCGAGGTGAGACCGTGAAACCAGGCAACGTCATCAGGGCACACCGACCCGAGCAGGGTCTGGGTGCGTTCGTGCGCGCCGCCTTGGGGCTTGCCTCGACGGGCCATGGCATGCACGCCAGTGCCCAGCGTTCTTTCGTCCCGGTTGGCTATTGCTGGCTGGATCGGGCGGAGGACCAGGTGCATCCGGGAGAGGGAAGCGCATAGCGCGTCCTTCCTAGCTCTGTACGCAGAGGCCCGGATTCCGAAAGGATCCGGGCCTTTTTCATTTCTCACCTCAACCGGCCTGCGCATCGGCACAGGCCCGCGATCGATGGATCGCACCACCGCTCGCGGTGGACGCTCTTTAACAAGTTGCCGCAAGGCAGCCATCGGTACTGGCCGGTGGCACGCCTTGCACCTTTTGCGGATGTAGCTCAGTTGGCAGAGCGCGGCCACGCCATGGCCGAGGCCACGAGTTCGAGACTCGTCATCCGCTCCACTTCGGGTGTGTCCATGCACTCCGAGGCCACGCGACATGGTGTTGGTGGCCCGGGATGTGCGCGGTCCTTGGCCAGATCACGTGCAGCGAGACACCACATCCGACGGGATGCTCGCGTTTGGGCACAGCCGAAGTGGATCTCCTTTGCCCTCGTAGCCCAGTAGGCAGAGCAGCCGCCCTGTAAGCGGCAGGCCGCGCGTTCGATTCGTCGCCGAGGGCACCACCAGCCAGGTCGCGTTCGTCTAGACGGCCAAGGACACCGGGCTTTCATTCCGGGAACGCGGGTTCGAATCCCGCACGCGATACCAGAACATCCAGGAGCCCCGTCGAGCTCACGCTTCGGGGTGGAAATCGGCCGCAACGATAGGGCGGCGCCGGAACCCGTGACCGGATGGATCTCCGTGGGGGTGTAGCTCAACAGCCGGTAGAGCAGCCGCCTTGCAAGCGGCAGGCTGCAGGTTCGAACCCTGTCACCTCCACCATGAATCACGCCTCGTTAACTCAGTGGCCAGAGTGCCGGCCTGTCTAGCCGGAAGCCGCGGGTTCGACTCCCGCACGAGGCGCCAGAGAAGTTTGCCGAGATAGCTCAGCAGGTAGAGCGGCGCCTTGAAGGCGCGTGCGTCGGGGGATCGAAGCCCTCTCTCGGCACCAGAAGACAGAAACTCGTTAGCTCAGCAGGAATACAGAGCGCCGGCCTACGAAGCCGGAGGTTGCACGTTCGAGTCGTGCACGAGGTGCCAACAACGGGTGCGTGGCAGAGAGGCCGATTGCGGCTGCCTGTAAAGCAGTCTCCCACGAGGACACGGTGGTTCGAATCCATCCGCACCCACCAACCATGCCGGGCTAGCTCAACAGGCAGAGCAGCGGCCTCCAAAGCCGAAGGTTCGCGGTTCGACCCCGTGGTCCGGTGCCAGTCCATCTCGATGTAGCCAAGTGGTCGAAGGCGGCGGCCTGCAAAGCCGCAGGCAAATGCCCGCATCCGTTCGAATCGGATCGTCGAGTCCAGTTCACTTCCCCGATAGCCCAGATGGCAGAGCGCCTGGCTGTTAACCAGGAGGTCCGTGGTTCGAAGCCACGTCGGGGAGCCAATTCAGGTTGATCTCGCGTAGCTCAGTGGCAGAGCACCGTCTTGATAAGGCGGGGGTCGGTGGATCGTACCCACCCGCGGGTACCAGTTTCATCTCGGTGTGGCGCAGATGGCAGCGCGCGTGATTTGGGATCACGAGGCCGCAGGTTCGAGACCTGCCACCGAGACCAATTTCAATCCAACCAACTTCATCCACCATGGCACGCTCAATGATCCAGCGCAGGCAGGACGCCGAGCGCGAACGAAACGAAATCTACGAGGCCACGCTTCGCCGCGTGGCCCGCCAGCCGCGGCTCGCTCCAGACTTTCGCCGAGCGATTGAAGAAGCCGAGCGCGGCTTCGCCGGCGTTGCCGTGCGTGATCCCCAGGCGTGGCATCCGCACCTGAAGACCCGAGATGCCGCACGTCTGCGCCTGGCCGCTGCGCGGCATCTGTTTGCCTTGTACCCCGTTCCAGCCGCACTCGAGCGCATCTGGATCGACGATGCCGGACTCGACGCGGACGAGGTGCATCTGCGCCGAAATTGGTACGTCGTGGCTGCGCGCGGCGGCTCGCTCTACAAGGCCGGTGCAAGCGCCTGGTTGACGCGCAAGGAAGTTCACGCGTTTCTCAACCCGCCGGCTGGTCTGGGCTTCGACGAAGCCTTCTGGCACGCCGTCGCTGCCTCCTGCACTGGCGACCCCGCCTCGGCCATGCGTATCGCGCGCTCCAAGATTGCCCGCGCGCCGCGCAACGAAATGACTTTCTGGCGCGGTGTGACGCGCTTCTTCTGTGCCAATCCTGCATCGGTAGAAGCGATCGATGACCTGTGCGACTACCTGGTTGCTTGCCGCCGGCAGGATCCCAGCTACAGCCTGGAGGGACGCACGCTGGGCAGCCTGAACCGCCGAATGCACGAGTGGCACCGCGATATGGCCGCCATCGAGCGCATCGAAGCGATTCGCCGGCGAGCCCGCGGGCGCGGCGCACAGGCCACTGTGGTCGATGCGGTCTGGTCAGGCTCTCCGCTCAGCGATTGGGAGTGGACGCCCACGTCCAAAGATGCCAAGGCCAAGGGCGAACGTTTCGTGGTTCGCCAGCTGAAGCAAGCCGAGGACCTGGTGATGGAGAGTCGGGCGATGCGCCATTGCGTGTCGACCTACGCTGCCAAGTGCATCGCCGGTCACGCCTCGATCTGGTCGCTGCGGCGGTGCACGAAGGACCGAATCGACCGCTTGCTGACCATCGAGGTCGACCAGCACGGTCGTGCGGTCCAGGTTCGTGGACTTGCCAACCGGCTGGCCCACGCGGATGAGCGCAATGTGCTCGACCGCTGGGCAAAGGCGCGGGGAGTATCCCTGCGCTAAGCCATCGCGTGTGCTTGGGTGTGGCCGTAGCTCAATGGCAGAGCTGTGGGCTGTGAACCCGCGGGTGCCGGTTCGACTCCGGCCGGTCACCCCCAAGCACATGCGAACTCCATGCGTCGCGAACTCGAGCGGCAGAGTACCGGCCTCTTGAGTTGGCGTGTCAGGGTTCGAGCCCCTGGCGACGCACCAGCATCACCCCCTTGTGGCGGAAATGGCAGACGCACCGGTCTCAGAAACCGGGGCCCGCACGGGCATGTCCGTTCGACTCGGACCGAGGGGACCAATCAGCAGTCCGGTAGCTCAGCGGCAGAGCAGCGCCCTCATAAGGCGAAGGCCGGTGGATCGTGCCCACCCCGGACGACCAGTTCCATCAACCACCCGAGGAGGTGTGCCATGAAACCGTTCGACGAAGACGACGTGTGCCTTCACGAGCATGAGCAAGCGGCGCAAGGGCTTTCCGTCCGAGACGGGGGTCAAACGCGGTGACCGCATCGTGCGCGGAACGAAGGAACTGAGCGAGAAGCTCGGACGCAACGATCCGTGCCCCTGCGGCTCCGCGAGGTCGCTTCAAGCACTGTTGCCTGCGCAGCGGTTGCTTTTGACGGCGTGAACCGTCACCACTATCAGCGCTGACAACGCGTCGGCGCAGAACGACACGGAGAGCTGCCCGAGAGGCAAGGGGCTGGCTTGCTAGGCCAAGGCCGGTGATCACATCGCCGCGGGCGTTCGATTCGCCCGCTCTCCGCCAGACAGATGCGGCGTAGTCGAGAGGCCTCAGACACCAGCCTTTGAAGCTGGCGACGTTGGTTCGAATCCAACCGCCGCTGCCATCCGCCAGCCCCTTAGCTCAGAGGCAGAGCAACGCTCTTACAAAGCGAAGGTCGACGTTTCGAAATCGTCAGGGGCTACCAAGTTGCCGATACGTCCGTAGCTCAGCGGCAAGAGCGCGACTCTCCGAAGGTCAAGGCCGGTGGTTCGAGCCCACCCGGACGTGCCAAGTCCAACACCTACAACTTCGGCCCGCGAAAGGAGGCCACCCATGCACCATCCAAACCACAGCCACGTGCTCCAACTCGACATCCAGGGCACGCCACAGGCGTGGATCTCGCTCGAGCACGCCGCGCTGCATGTGGCCACGGGCTCGGTGGCGTGGGTGGACGGCGACGGCCCGCTGGCCACGTTGCGTGGCGGCTTCAACGTCGCGCGTGGCCGGCAGTCGGTCATCGACATCCACCCGATCATGGCGCTGACCGGTGCGTCCAAGGTCAACCTGTTCGACGTGGTGCCGGCATTCGCCAAGGCCAAGCTGTTCCGGCGTGACCGGATGACCTGCGCCTACTGCGGCCAGCGGTTCAACGAACGCGACCTGTCGTGCGAGCACATCGTGCCGCAGGCGCGCGGCGGCCGCTGGTCCTGGATGAACCTGGTCACAGCCTGCGGCGCGTGCAATGGCCGCAAGGCCGACCGCACGCCGGAGGAAGCGGGCATGCCGCTGCTGTACCTGCCGTATGTGCCGAGTCGCTTCGAGGACTTTCTGCTTGAAGGTCGGCACATCCGCGCGGACGTGCACGAATGGCTGGCCTCGCGCCTGCCGAAGGGTTCGCGCCTGAGCTGAGTTGCTCTGGCCCTCAAGAGTCTGTCGCGAAAGGCAAACGCTTACAGGTCTGGGGTTCGTGAACCCCGCCGGTGTGCGGCATCCGGACCTGTCCGTCGATGCCCCACGTGCCGCGCTGCCGGAAGCGACGGAATCGGTGACGCATCGGTTGGCCCGCAAGGGTCCGGGTTCGACTCCCGGCTTCATCGCCATTGTTGGTAGCTCAGTGGTAGAGCAGCGCGCTCATAACGCGTCGGTCGCGGGTTCGAATCCCGCTCCAACTCCAAGAACGGTCGAAAGACCACCGCCGAACGTGCACCCAGGGCGCAAGCCCTGTCGTGCATCAGCGGCGGCGGCTCGTGCGACGGACAAGCGGGGTTTCGCAGCCACGGCCAGCTTAGGTGATCGTCTGGGAGGCGATCGCCGACGCGCACCGTGACCTCCGGGCCCTGGCATTCGTCGTCCGCTGCCGCTGCTGTAACGGCACCCTGCATTGGCGCAGGGCCGCCCCAAGCCAGTGGCGCCCCCTCGGGGGCCGACGCCGCAGGCGTCTTGGGGGCCCTGTTCAACACACGCTTCAACCAAGAAGGAGAACTCCCATGAAGATGCTCAAGCGTGTCACTGTGAAGAAGAACGAGCGCGGCCTGCTGCTGCGCAATGGCGACTTCGAGCGTGTGCTGCAACCCGGCACGCACTGGCTGTCTTCGCCGATCGACACCCTGCGGGTGGAGGTCTTCGCGATGGAACAGGCCGCGTTCACCCACGGCCTGGCCGACTACCTGATGGCCAAGGAGCCGCAGGTGGTGGCGGCCGAATTCGTGCGCGTGGAACTGACCGAGAACCAGGTGGGTCTGCGCACCGAGAACGGCGTGCTGGCCGAGGTGCTGGCGCCGGCCACGCGACGCCTGTACTGGAAGGGCCTGGTCGACGTGCGCGTGGAGGTGATCGACATCGCCGACACCGCCGAGGTGCCAGCATCGCTGGTGGCGCGGCTGGTGCAGACCCAACTGCGCCAACGCGCGGTGGCCGGCCTGGCCGGAGTGCTGCAGGTTCAGGTGCCCGAACACGGCGCCGGCATCCTGTGGATCGACGGCAAGGTGGATCGGTTGCTGGCACCAGGCTCCTACGCGTTCTGGAAGTTCAATCGCAACGTGTCGGTGGAGCTGGTGGACCTGCGACTGCAGGTGCTGGAAGTCACGGGTCAGGAGATCCTGACGCGCGACAAGGTGGCACTCCGCCTGAACCTGTCGGCCACGTGGCGCTTCACTGATGTGCTGAAGGCTTACAAGGAACTGGCCAAGCCGGCAGACCACCTGTACCGCGAGCTGCAGTTCGGCCTGCGCGCCGCGGTGGGCACGCGCTCGCTCGACGAGTTGCTGGAGAACAAGACGGTCATCGACGGGGTCGTGACTACCCAAGTCACCACCAAGCTCGCAGGCTACGGCCTGCAGCTCGGCGGCGTGGGCGTGAAGGACATCGTGCTGCCGGGCGAGATGAAGACCATCCTCGCCCAGGTGGTGGAGGCCGGCAAGGCCGCCGAGGCCAACGTGATCCGGCGCCGTGAAGAGACGGCGGCCACGCGCTCTTTGCTCAACACCGCCAAGGTGATGGAGGGCAACCCCGTCGCCCTGCGCATGAAGGAGCTCGAGACGCTTGAACGCGTGGCCGAGCGCATCGACAGGATCTCCGTGTTCGGAGGTCTGGACCAGGTGCTCAACGGGCTCGTGAAGCTCCGGTGAGCGCCCGCCCCGGCAGAGCCAATCGCGCTGCCGGCGCATTCAGAATGGAGAGCAACACCATGGAAACGAATCACATCCACGAAGAGGTCCCCGGCGGCGTGCCGCTGAAGATGTGGACGCGCGGCGTGCCGGTGGAGGACGAGGCCAAGCGCCAGCTGACCAATGCCGCGCGTCTGCCCATCGTCTTCAAGCACATCGCGGCGATGCCGGACGTGCACTTCGGCATCGGCGCCACCGTGGGCTCGGTGATCCCGACCGTCCGCGCCATCATCCCGGCGGCGGTGGGCGTGGACATCGGCTGCGGCATGATCGCCTGCAAGACCACGCTGACGGCGGAAGACCTGCCGGACAACCTGGGCCCGCTGCGTTCGGCCATCGAGCGCGCGGTGCCGCATGGCCGGCAACCGGGCAGCCGCGACCCCGGTGCCTGGCAGAAGCCGCCCGGCAGCGTCAACACCGCCTGGGCGCAGCTGGAGCCCGGGTTCACCGAACTCTGCCGCGACTACCCCAAGCTCGCGAAGACCAACCACATCCAGCACCTGGGCACGCTGGGCACGGGCAACCACTTCATCGAGGTCTGCCGGGACGAGGCGGGCTTCGTGTGGTTCATGCTGCACAGCGGATCGCGCGGCGTGGGCAACTTCATCGGCACGATGTTCATCGAGCTGGCCAAGCAGGACGCGCTGCGCCACCACGCGAACCTGCCCGACCGCGACCTGGCCTACTTAGAGGAAGGCAGCCGCTACTTCGGCGACTACGTGCGGGCGGTCGGCTGGGCGCAGCAGTTTGCGGCCCTCAACCGCGAGGTGATGATGAAGCGCGTGATCGAAGCCGCGAAGACGGTCATCCGCAAGAACTTCCAGAGCCACATCGAGGCGGTGAACTGCCACCACAACTACGTGAGCAAGGAACACCACTTCGGCGAGGACGTGTACGTCACCCGCAAGGGCGCGGTCAGTGCGAAGGCGGGGCAGCTGGGCATCATCCCCGGCAGCATGGGTGCGCGCAGCTACATCGTGCGCGGCAAGGGCAACCCCGAGTCGTTCGAGTCCTGCTCACACGGCGCCGGGCGCGTGATGAGCCGTGGCGAGGCCAAGCGCCGCTTCACGCTGGCCGACCACCGTGCCGCGACCGAAGGCGTCGAGTGCCGCAAGGACAAGGACGTGCTCGACGAGACGCCCGCGGCCTACAAGGACATCGACGCGGTGATGGAGGCGCAGCGCGACCTGGTGGACGTGGTGCACACGCTGAAGCAGGTGGTGTGCGTGAAGGGGTGATGGGTTGAAGGCCCCGCGAACGGGGAGACCCAAGAAAAAAGCACCCGGGTCGCAGACCTGGGTGCTTGATTCGTCTCGGTTGTCTTGGCTCCCCGACCTGGGCTCGAACCAGGGACCTACGGATTAACAGTCGAACCGGCTTCTGTGCCGCAAAAACTGTTCCGGAGGGGCAGCCAAGTTGCAACTTGGCGGGGTATGGCGAGACATCTTCCCGCACCCGAACCCACGCTTCGATCATAGGCTTCCTGCGCGGTGAAGGTCAAACTTCCTGACGAGTTGCAACAGAAGCGAACTGTCAGCAGGCTCCCTACCAGGTCCTTCCCTGTCCAAATCTGGCCTTGGATTCGCTATCAGCGCGGTGCGACGGACCGACAACTTCAGACTGACCGCAGACACTCGCTCTGGCAGCGCAAGGGAAGGGTAACTCCCGAAGCGGTTACCGCGGTGCAGCTGCCGCACAAGTGGCAGGCTCAGCGTTGCGCCACTTGGCGCCGTCGCGTCACAGTCAGGATGGCCTGCTGGCACCAAGCCGGGCATACCAGGCGGCGGCATGTACGCGCGACTCGAGGTCCAGCTTGCGCAGCAGATTCTGCACGTGGATCTTCACCGTGGCCTCGGCAATGCCCATCCGCCGGGCGATGAGCTTGTTGCTGCAGCCCTCGGCTAGCAGGGCCAAGGTTTCGCGCTCACGAGTTGAGAGCTGGGCCAGCGGGTCGGCCGAATCCATCGTGCCAATGCTTGCTCGCGGCAGCGCATGGGTCTCGGGGGGTGCCGCGGCGCTGCTGATGCCGGCAATCGCCCCGACCGCCAGCTTCAGGGCCACCGGCGCACTCAGGCTGGCGCTGCCGCTGAGGGCCGAGACGATGGCGTCGCCAAGCTCGTCGATTTCGGCGGTCTTGAGCAGGTAGCCCGCGGCACCGCGGGAGAGCGCGGCCACGATGTCGGCGTGGTCCTCGCTCATGGTGAGCATCAGCACCCGCAGGCCGGGCGCCGCGCTCAGCAGGGCCGGCAGGGCATCCACACCCGACACGCCGGGAAGGTGATTGTCGAGCAGCAGCACATCCGGGCGCAAACGCTCGACGACGCCTTGGGCCTCGCCCGCGTCACCCGCCTCGGCCACGACCTCGAAGCGTCCGTCGGCGCCCAGAAGTGAAACCAGCCCGCGGCGGAAGAGCGTGTGGTCGTCCACCACCACCACACGGATGGGCGCTTGGCGCTCGCTGTTCATGCCGGCGTGGCTTCCAAGGCGCGTCAGGCCGCCAGGGCCACGGACGCCGGCCGCGCGGGCACGGCGATGCGCACCTGCGTGCCTTCACCGGGGACCGACGTGATCTCGACCTCGGCCCCGATACCCGCAGCGCGCTCTCGCATGATGCGCAGGCCCACATGGCCGTCGTCGACACCATCGCCAGGGCGGGCCGCAGAGTCAAAGCCGCGGCCGTCGTCGCTCACCGTCACGCTGAGCTCGGGTCTCGGATCCAGCGTCACCCACACCTGCTTGGCCTGGGCGTGCTTGCGGATGTTGGACAGGGCCTCCTGCACCACGTGCAGCAGCTGCACCTGCACGTCGGGCGCCAGCGGCAGCACAGGGCCGCGCACGTCCAGTTGCGCAGGCAGGCCGGTCTGGTGCTGGAACTTCTGCAGCGTGGTGCGCAGGGCGGCGGCCAGTTCGGCACCGTCGCTGCGGGTGCGGAAGTGCAGCAGCAGCTCGCGCACGTCGGCCAGGCTCTCGCGCACGCCGGCGTCTAGCTCGTCCACCACGCGCGTGGTGGCCGTCGGGTCGCCGCGGCGCAGGGCGCCGCGCAGCATCTGCAGCTGGATCTTCATGAAGGCCAGCGCCTGGGCGATGGAGTCGTGCAGCTCCCGGGCGATGAAGCCCCGCTCCTCGGATACGGCGGCTTCACGCTGCAGGGCTTGGGCACGAACGCTCTCGATGCCACCGGCCAGCTGGGCGGCCAGGCCCTCGAGCAGAGCGCGGTCGTCGTCGAGCACCGGGCGCGTGGTGTCGCGCCACAACAGATCGACCTCGCCCAGGGCCTGGTCCTGCAGTAGCACGGGCACCGTCAGCACGCGCTGGAAGCCGAAGCGGCGGCAGGCGCCGGCGCTGGCGTCGGTGGTGTCGTCCGTCAGTGCGTGGATGGTGATGGTGCGCGGGCCGGTCGGGCTGGCACCGTTGCCGCAGTGGCAGTCGCCGGGTGCCAGGCAGCGTTCGTGTTCCAGCATGGCCGCGGGCACGCGGTCGGCGGCCAACATCAGCATGCGGCCCTGCTCGGCGTCGTGCCAACGCAGCAGCGCGGCGTCGGCGCGGGCCACCTCGCGGAACTGGCGCACGAAGCCCTGCGCCAGTTCGTCCAGGCTGGCGGCCTGGGCCACGCGGCGGCTGGCTTCGTACAGGGCCGCCAGGCGCTCGCGCTCCGCGTGCAGGTGTTCGGTCTTCTCGGCCACCTTGGTCTCGAGCCCGCGGTACAGGTCTTCGAGGCGCATGGCCATGTCGTTGAAGCCGTCGGCCACCGCCCCGAACTCGTCGTGTGTCTCGACGTCGACCCGCGCGCCGAGGTCACCCCGTGCCACTGCCTCCAGCCCGCGCTGCAGCCGAGCCAGCGGCTGGAAGATGAACAGGTGGGCCGCGTACAGCAAGGCCACGCCAGCGGCCAGTGCCAGGGCCAGCAGGGTGAACTGCAGCGCACTCAGGATGGACGTCCAGCGCTGCAGGCGCGCCTCGATGCCGGTGACGAGGTGGTCGATCTCGGCGACCAGGTCGCCAGCGAGCTGGCCCGATTGCAGCGGCGGTGCGCCGCTGGCAATGGCGCTCTGCAGCGCCTGCCAGCGGATCCGCACGGCCTGCAGCGCCGCGCGGGTGTCGGCGTCGCGCGGCACGAAGAGCGGGCGCGCCGGGTCACCCGCGTCCAGCAGGGCCAGGGTGGCGTCGTACTGCTGCGCCAGCGCCGGCAGCTGCGGCACATCCTGCGCCGACGCCACCTGGGCATAGCGCCAGGTCTGCATGCGCAGCCGTCCGGCCTCGTTGACGGCGGCGGCCCCGCCCTCGAGCTGCCAGGTCACCCACACGGTGAACGCGATGGAGCCCAGGGCCACCACCATGATCAGCGAACCCAGGGCGCCCAGCTTGGCCGCCAGCGACGCGCGCTGCAGTCGATGGCTGGCGCGCTGGAAGGTGGCGTTCATGCGGGGTCTGCCGGCGGGGTGGCGGGCGGCAAGGCACTGCGGCGGCGACCGGCCATCTCGCGGCCCATGGCGGCCAGCGTGTCGGCGGGGAGGCCGTGCGCGGCACCGGGGAAGGCCACCGCCTCCTCGATCGCGATGTGGGCCTCGTAGCGGGCCTCGAACTCGCGCCAGCCGGCGCGCACGCGCGCTGCGGCGGTGCGGTCCCAGTGCCCGGCGCACACGCCCTCGAGCACCGTGCGCCAGCCCTGCCAGGCGGTGGATAGCGCCAGGTGGTCGGCGTGCAGGCGTTCGGCCAGCGCGGCATGGCCGCTGGCGCGCAGGCGTGGCAGGACGTGACGCTCCTCGTCCTCGTGGTGCAGCGGCCCGGCGATGTCGAAGTAGCGCAGCACATCGCGCGCCGCGCTGGCGGCCTGCGCATCGGCGCCGTGCGTGTCGAGGTGGGCGCCCAGGCGCTGCAGCAGGTCGAGGCTGCGCTTCACGCGCTCGTGGCAGGCCTCGAGCATTTCGAAAGGTTGCTCGAAGCCGACGGCGGGGCCGCCGTGCAGCAGCGGCGCTGCCATGGAGGCCGCGACGATGTGCGTCACAGCGTCCACCCGGTTGCGCGCAGCGGCGCCAGGGGGCCGAGCACGTCATGCGTCAGCGCCGTGGCCGCGATGGCCAGCACGCAGCCCAGCGCGCCCGCAAAAGCCAGGGCGCGGCCCAGCGGGGTGCGGGCGCGCTTGAGCGCCAACGAGCCGAGCACGATGTAGGCCACGATGAGCGCCAGCTTCACCAGCAGCCAGGGCGCGTGGGCCGGGTTCAGACCCAGCATCGCCCAGAGGGCGCCGCCAGCGGCCAGCAGCAGGCTGTCGATCAGCACGCTGGCGCGCCGCACGCCGGCTCGCAGGGGCCAGGTGGCCCGCCACTGCACGCCCAGGCCCCGCGCCGTGAACAGCCCCACGCTGGCGCCGGCCAGCGCCATGTGCGCCGACTTGAGGGCAGGGTACTGCGACAGCCACTCCATGACGACGGGCATTCTGAGGCGGCCAGGGTGCTCCGCCCCTTGATCCTGTTCAAGGACATTCCCGAAGGCCTCGTCCACGATGCCGGTCCATCCCCGGAATCCGGAGAGAAATGACATGGTCAGCACCCTGCCCCCGGCCGCATCGCCCAGTGCCTGTGCCGGCCTGCGGCGCGCCCTGCTGAACGAGGGGCGGGCGGGTTTCCCCATCGAGCCCTCGCCGTTTCAGGCCCTGGTGCGTCGCCACGGTGGCAGCGCCCGCGAGCTGTTGCTGCACTGCCAGGCGCTGCACACCGAAGGTGCGGTGACGGCCCTGCGCCCGCGCTGGCGGCCGGGTTTGGCCTCCGCAGCGCTGCGGCTGCTGGCCCAGGGGCCGGATCTGCTGCCGACCCAGCCGCCCGCGGGCTTGCGGGCACTGCCCGGCGCCATGGCGTGGACAGTTGTGCAGGGCCCGCCCGCCGGACCCCGCGGGGACTGGCGCCCGCCCCTGGGCTGGGTGGACCTGGTCGCCATCGACGCTGCCGCGGCCCGGCAGCAGGCCGAGGCCGTGCAGCGCCTGGCGCCCACCTTCACATGGACCGCGTGGGCGGCTGCGCCGGCCAACACAGGCGTCGCTGCCGCCTGCTGCCGTTGCGGCGGCGGAGAGGGCCCTTGCCACGCCCGTGCGCTCGCTGCCGCCTGCGAGCGCGGCTTGCCGATGCAGGCGCATCCCTACCGCGCCGTGGGCCGCGAGATGGGCCTCAGCGAACGCGAGGTGGTGCAGGCGCTGCGGCGCTGGCGCAGCAACGGGCAGCTCGCGGGCGTGGGTTTCGCCGAACCCGTGCATGCGGGGCCGGTGCTCGAGTGGCACGCCGCCTACGGCGCGGCCCCCCTGGAACCGGCTCTGAGCGACGCGCTCAGGGCCCACGTCAGTGTCGGACAGCTCGTCACGGCACCGGTATCGGCCGAGGCTGCCGTGCTTGGCCTCGCCGCCCTGGCCCAACTGGTGGCACCGGGCAGCGCGACTCCCGCCAGGCTGGCCGAACAGCTGGCCCACTCCGGCCTGGGCCGCGGCCTGCTCGGGGTGATGCAGGTGCAGCGCACCTGCATCCGCCAGGAGCCGATGCTGTTTGCCTCTGTGGAGCCTGCCGCCGCGGTGGCCTGAGCGGCGCCGCGGTACCGACGCTGTGGCCCGGCCGTCAACCGGGGTAGGCTGCCAGCCGGCTGGCATCAAGGATGTGGATGTCGCGTCGGTCGACGCGGATCAGCCCCGCGTCCTCCAGCTCGCGCAGCACGCGGCTGAAGTACTCCGGCGTCAGGCTCAGCCGGGAGGCCAGGACCGCCTTGCTCACCGGCAACGAGACGGTGCCTCGCGCTCCGTCATCGGTCGCACCACCGTCGCGCGGGTTCAGCAGGTAACCGATGACGCGTTGCACGCCGTTCTGCAGCGCGTAGGCCTGCACGTCCTGCACCAGCCCGTGCAGTCGCCGCGACAGGCCGGCCAGCATGCGCAGCGACAGCTGCGGATCGCGCGCCAGCTCGGCCATCACCACTTGCCGGCTCACCGACACCAGCAGCGTGTCCACCAGCGCCTGCGCGCTCACCATGCAGGGCTTGCCCAGGAACATCAGCGCCTCGGCGAAGCTGCCACCTGCGCCGATGATCTCCACGATCTTCTCCTGCCCCGTGGGCGAGGCCACGAACAGCTTCACCTGGCCGCCGGCGATGACGTGGAAGTGCTCGCAGGGATCGCCCTGCTGGAACACCAGCTGACCGCGGTCGAAGTGCCTCAACACGCTGCCGGCGCCCAGGTTCTGCAGGCTCTGTTCGTCGGCGTCGCTGAACAGCGGCAGGCGTGCGAGGTAACGGACGATGTCGAAGCGGCGGGTGTCGAGCACGGCAGTGACCTCGGCGGATGAGGCTGCCATGCTGCGCCGGCCCTGGGCTCTGCGCCTTGACCGCCCTCAATGGGCCGCGAGCCCGCGCGCAGGTTCGGCCCGGACCGGAGGCTGGCCCGGCTGCACGACGGTGTCGGGTGCGCCGAGGCGGGCGAGTTCCTGGCGCAGGGTCTGCACCTCGTCGGCCGAGATCCATCGCGGGTGCACCGTGGTGCGCAGCTGCAGCGCCACGCCCGACTGCATCAGCAGCCCCAGGCTGCGCGCCACCGTGGCGGCGGCGCCGCGCACACCCGTGATGCGGTCATGGCGTTTGCCGCCGTCGTGCAGCGGTGCCTTGATGTCCAGGCCGACCCAGTCGAGCGATGACAGCACGGCCTGCAGCCGCCGCGGGGCCATGCCGGCGGTGTGCAGGCCGGTGCGGAAGCCCATGGCGCGCACGGCGTCCAGGGCGGCGGGCAGGGCGGGGTCGAGCGTGGGCTCGCCGCCGCTGAAGACCACCGCATCCAGCAGCCCGCGGCGGGTGAGCAGCCAGTCGTGCACCTCGGCCCAGCGCGGGCTGCCGGGCGCGGGTTGGCGGCCCTGCAGCTGCGGGTTGTGGCAGTAGACGCAGCGCCAGGCGCAGCCCTGCACGAACACCACGGCCGCCAGGGCGCCGGGGTAGTCGATGCTGGTGAATCGCTGCAGCCCGCCGATGCGCAGCGCCGCGGCGGCCTCAGCCGGCGGTGGGCTGCAGGCCGGCACGGCGCTCCTCGAAGTGGCGGCGCTCGAGGAACTCGCCCTGCTTTCCGGTGTTGAAACTGGCCACCGGGCGGTGGTAGCCCATCACGCGCGTCCAGACCTCGCAGCGCTGGCGCTCGTGCTCGGCCAGTTCGATGGCCTCGGGGGTGAGTGGAATGGTCGTCACGCGATCTCTCCTTCGGGGGTGGGTTGTGGCGCGAGGGCGCGGCGCTTCTTCGCCAGCCGCTCTACGTCGCACTTCGGGCAGAACTCGTGTCGCCCCGCCAGGTAACCGTGCGAGGGGCAGATGCTGAAGGTGGGCGTCACCGTCACGTAGGGCAGGCGGAAGTTCGTGAGCGCGCGGCGCACCAGCGTGCGGCAGGCGTCGGCGCTCGACAGCGGTTCGCTCATGTACAGGTGCAGCACTGTGCCGCCGGTGTACAGGCGCTGCAGCGGCTCCTGCCGCGCCAGGGCTTCGAAGGGGTCGTCGGTGAAGCCCACCGGCAGCTGCGAGCTGTTGGTGTAGTACGGGTGCTCGTCGGTGCCGGCCTGCAGGATGCCGGGAAAGCGCTTGCGGTCTTCCTTCGCGAAGCGGTAGGTCGTGCCCTCGGCCGGCGTGGCCTCCAGGTTGTAGAGGTGGCCGGTTTCCTCCTGGAACTGCACCATGCGCTCGCGCACGCGGTGCAGCAGCCGAAGCGCCAGCGCCTCGCCGGCGGGGGTGGTGATGTCGTCGGCGCCGCGGCTGAAGTTGCGCACCATCTCGTTGAGGCCGTTCACGCCCAGGGTGCTGAAATGGTTGCGCAGCGTGCCCAGGTAGCGCTGGGTGTACGGGAACAGGCCCTGGTCCATCAACCGCTGGATGAACTTGCGCTTGATCTCCAGGCTCTGCCGGCCCAGCTCCAGCAGCGCGTCGAGCCGCGCCATCAGCGCGGGTTCGTCGCCGGCGTGCAGGAAGCCCAGCCGTGCGCAGTTGACCGTGACCACGCCCACCGAGCCCGTCTGCTCGGCGCTGCCAAAGAGGCCGTTGCCGCGCTTGAGCAGTTCGCGCAGATCCAGCTGCAGGCGACAGCACATGCTGCGCACCATGTGGGGCTCCAGGTCGCTGTTGACGAAGTTCTGGAAGTACGGGAGCCCATAGCGCGCCGTCATCGCGAACAGCCGTTCGGCGTTGGGCGAGTGCCAGTCGAAGGCCTTGGTGATGTTGTAGGTGGGAATGGGAAAGGTGAAGACGCGGCCCTTGGCGTCGCCCGCGCTCATGACCTCGATGTAGGCGCGGTTGATCAGGTCCATCTCGGCCTGCAGCTCGCCGTAGCTGAAGGGCTGCTCCTCGCCGGCGATCGCCGGCACCTGGTCCTTCAGGTCCTCGGGGCAGGTCCAGTCGAAGGTGAGGTTGGTGAAGGGCGTCTGCGTGCCCCAGCGGCTGGGCACGTTGAGGTTGTAGATCAGCTCCTGGATGCACTGGCGCACCTGCTCGTAGCTCAGCGCATCCTTGCGCACGAAGGGCGCCAGGTAGGTGTCGAAGCTGCTGAAGGCCTGGGCGCCGGCCCACTCGTTCTGCAGCGTGCCCAGGAAGTTGACGATCTGGCCCACCGCGCTGGACAGGTGCATGGGCGCGGCCGATTCGATCTGCCCCGGCACGCCGTTCAGGCCCTCGTGCAGCAGCGTGCGCAGGCTCCAGCCTGCGCAGTAGCCGCTGAGCATGTCGAGGTCGTGGATGTGCAGGTCGGCCTCGCGGTGGGCGCGACCTACGGCCGGCGGGTAGACATGGTCGAGCCAGTGGTTGGCCACCACCTTGCCGCTCACGTTGAGGATGAGCCCGCCCAGGCTGTAGCCCTGGTTGGCGTTGGCGCGGATGCGCCAGTCGCGCTGCGGCAGGTACTCGGCCATAGTGGCCTGCACGTCGACGAGGCTCTTGCGAGCATCGCGCAGCCTTGCGTGCTGTTCGCGGTAGACGGTGTAGGCGCGCAGCGTGGCGCGGTGGCCGGCGTCGAAGAGGGCGGCCTCGACGGC
>JACCDR012306133.1_pt1 | contig 19509 bp, 35 predicted proteins | sample 7446431 | NCBI WGS metagenome assembly JACCDR01 (sample SAMN15323443, study PRJNA562643) | freshwater metagenome | isolation source: river surface water | place: USA:Blue River Watershed | collected 2017-08-17 | reverse complement strand
GCGGCCGCGCCACCGCCGCCCGTCCGCGCACACCCCGTACACGTCGGTGACCTCGACCGCGTCCGGGTGCTCGCCGAGCCGGCCGGCCTCGGCCAGCCGCTCCACGTCGGGGTCGATGCCGTGGGTGGTCACCTCGATGCCTTCCATCGCGATCGCCGCGAACACGATCGGCTTCCCCTCAGCGGCGCTGGTGGTGATGGCGGTGGCGACGGTGCGGGCCAGCAGCCGGGCGTCGCGGTCGCCGGCCAGGACCGCGTAGACGTCGACGGCGAGCTTGTCGGCGGAGGGGCGGCCGAATGCGTCGGGTTCGCCGTCGGCGTGCATGACGTGCAGGTGGTGCAGGACGTCCCCGGGGTTGGTGCTGGTGAGCAGGAAGTCGAGGCACTTCATGATCGTCTCTTCGGGGACGCCGGCCACTCAAGATCACCTTCTAAGATCAACTAGAACATTCGTTCTAAAAGAGATTCGAGATCGACTTCCGGGCGCCGGATACCCCCCGCTCGATCGGAGCTATGACGGTCTGAAGCATCTACGTGCCCGTAACCCGTGTAACGCACGGTGCCCAATGAGGTGGCGCGATGTGCGTAACCACCCCTGGACTCGCCAGCGTGCGTGATTATAAGGTGGCTTATACCCACGCACGCTTTGATCTAGGGACGAAGGGCGAAACCATGGCACCGGTGGTCCGGCAGTGGCTCTCCGTGTACGACGACACGAACTTGACCATGCACGGCCGCACGGTGTGGGCGCGGGACGTGCCGATGGACTTCCTGCCGATCAAGGGCGACAAGATCATGCTGTGGCCGCCGGCGGGTGAACTCCAGATCGGTCCCCTCTGGGTCCCTCTAGATCCATTCGTCGAGCCGTCCTGGCCCGTTCTCGAACGGCACTTCACCGCTCGCGGCCGCGCCGACCTCGTGCTGGTCTCCATGTACGTCGACCCGGACGAGAATGAGCTGAAGCCCCGGCAGGTGATGCGTGACGGCAAGGGCGCGCCCTGGTGGACCGCCAGCAGGCCCGACCTCGAGGTAAACCTGCCGCGCGGCGGCTGGGTCGTGGTGTAGAGGACAGACATCGTGGAGACAGAAGACAAGCGATCGCGCAGGCGGCGGATCACCCGGTGGATACGCATCGTCTCCCTACCGGCCAGCGTGCCGGTCCTGCTCGGAACGTGGATTCTGCTGGATGCCCTGATGCCACCAGACGGCGCCACCCTGCTCGACCGGCTCAAGGCCTTCGGCTCCGACAAACCCCCGCTTAGCACCGGGGGGTTCCTGCACGGCATCGCGGCCACGCTGACCGTGTTCGTCGTCGACACGGTTGTGATGGCCGTTGTGCGACACCTCGAGAAACGGTGGGGGAAGCCGTGACGATCCTGCCCGACACTGGCCCTGAGGTCGTCCGGGGCGAGATCGTCGAGGGCATGCCGGGCCGGGCCGAGCTCGTGCTCACCGGCCGGATCGCCCTCGCCGAGCACGGCATCGACCCCGACGAGCTGGTCGACGAGCGGGCCGAGGAGCAGCTGAAGCGGGCGATGCCCGACAACACCCGGGACCTGCTGGAGTGGGCGTACGGGTTCCTGCTGAAGTACTGCGGCAAGACCGGCCGCCGGCATGACCCGCCGACGGTGGGCACGATCCGGCAGATGATCTGCGACTCGTTCTTCATGACCAAGCCCAACGGCAAGGGCTTCGGCCGGTACGGGAAACCGTACGCGCCGAACACCGTCGCGACGGTCGTCTACTGCCTGTCGATGATTTTCGACCGGTTGCAGTGGGTGAACCCGTGCCGGCACCCGCTGGTCGCCGACCAGCTCAAGGGCTACCGCAACGACTACGAGGCGGCCGGGCACCACACCGACGAGTCGGACGCGCTGACCAACGCGCAGAGCGTCATGCTGGCCCGTACCTTCGACCTGGCCACCGTGCAAGGCCTGCGTGCCGCGGCGCTGATCCGGGGCCAGTTCGATCTGGGCTGCCGGGCCGACGAGTGGTGCAAGCTCCAGGGCGAGGATGTCGTCTGGCTCAGCGAGCACAAGGTGCAGATCCAGTTCATCCGGACCAAGGGCCGTAAGAAGCGCAAGGTGTCCATGCAGGCGCTGCCGAAGCTGCGTGCGATGCACGGTGACGAGGTCGTGTGGGTGCCCAATCCGGACTGGGATGTCGACCCGGGCCGGTTGCTGAAGGTGTACATCAAGGCGCGGATGTCGGCCGGCTGGGACGGTAAGGGCCCGTTGTGGGTGGAGGTGCTGCGCGGGGACCGGCGTAAGGACTACGACGAGACGGGGATCCTGGCCGGGAAGTTCCTGACCGAGCCGATGAAGTACGGCGCCTACGCTGCGGTGTTCAACCGGGTGGTCGACAAGTCCCGCATCGAGTACGACCCGGTCACCGGGCAGCGGAACCGGCATTACACGACGCACTCGAACCGGATCGGGTTGATCGACGAGGCCAGCAAGAACGGGATGCGGCTGGAGGACATCGCGCCGCGGACCGGGCATTCGCCGGCGTCGCCGGTTATCCACAAGTACCTGCGGGGACGACCGCAGTGGGACGACCAGAACGTGGGCGTGCGGATCCGTACCGCCGGCTACCGCAACGATGACGACGAGGGCTGAACGGTGCCGCGTGAAGATCCCGAGCGGGTAGCTGACCTTCTGTGTGATCGGCATTTCGACCTGATCGTGGGGTCGGGGGTGTGGCCGCGGGGATGGTCGGTGCATTCGTCCTGCCTGGACTGCGGGTCGGGGCGCTTCGATCTGCTGCCGCACCTGGATCTGGACTGGCAGCTCGCCGTTCATGAGGCCGGTCATGCCGTCTGCTTTGTGGTGACGGGCAGCGGCGTCGAGCTGGTGACGTCCCGCCGGGGTGATGTTCCGGCGGGGGCGGCTGCCGGGGGCGTCAACTTCACCACGGAGAAGGGGTCGTACGACGCGGCCGCGTTGTTCGGCGGGGCGGCCGCGGTCCGGTTCTGGGCCGAGTCGCAGCAGCCGGTCGGGGACACGGACGTCGTCGACGTGGTGTTCGGGGCGAGCCATGACTTCGTCGCGGCGTACGAGGCAGGCCTGAGCGATGCGGAGGTCGACGAGTCGTTCACCAAGGCGGAGGACCTGGTCGAGGACTTCTGGCCGAGCATCGAACGGGCGGCTGCGGCGTTGGTCACCCGGGGCCGGTTGACCGGTGCCGAGTTTCTGGGCGTGGCGGGTCTCGAGGCCCGTGCGGGGAGGAGATAGCAGGTGGAAGTGGAACAGTCGGTGGAGCAGGTCCGTAAGGACATTGACACAGCGTTCGGGTATGCGTCGATGGCCTTGGCCGCGTACTGGTGTGACCATTGGGAGTTGGGGTCGGTCCCGCGTCCTGATGAGGTGGCGTTGTCGCTGCGGTACGCGCTGACGTTCCTGATCGCTAACGGGCTGGTGACGTTGGCGCCGCAGGAGGCGTGGGAGCGGGAGCTGACGTCGCAGTTGCCGGGCCCGTTGGAGTCCGATCTGCTGACGCTGCTGGAGCAGGCCGTGCAGCGGGCGCCCGAACGTCGGTAGAGCAAGCTGCACCTCCCCCGGGCCGGCGTCCGCGTGTGCGCGCAGCGAAACCAGGGGCACGGTGGTGCCCAGAACAGGGATGCTGATCTTGTGCGGTCGGCTGCTGCCACAGCGGCCCGCGTTCTGTTGTTGCTACGCGCCCCCGAGAGTAGCCGTGCCGCGGCTGGTGGCGGAGCGGAACACGCGAGGGAGTTTCATGGTGCTGGAGCCGGATGGGCGACGGCTGCTGCCGGCTGGGTGGTCACCGCCGGCGCCGTCGTTCCAGGTGACGATGGTGTTCGAGCGGGAGACCGGTTTGGGTGCGGTCGAGGCGTGGCTGATGCCGTTCCTGCTGGACGCTGACGGCAACGTCCGGCTGTACGTGGCGGGTGGCCTGGCTGGGCGGCCGGCGGCTGCTCCGCATTTGAACCGGATCACGATACGGCCGGCGAACGTGGGCGTGGCGGTGCACCTGTCGACGGAACGCGATCGGTCTGGGCAGATCGTGTTTTCCCAGGTTGCGCAGACCGCGAATTAAGACGCTGCCTGGTTGGTGGCTGGCGCTTCGGGTGTCGTGCCGGGCGGGGCGTCGAGCTGCCACTCCGGGCGCCAGCCTGGCCGGCCGGAGTACAGCTGGGCGAGCGTGAGCAGCGTGTCGCAGGGGATGCTGCGGTAGGCGGCGTCGTGGGCGTCGCAGACGTCGTCCAGGCCGTGCAGCTCGAGGACGCCGCGCTTGACCCGGATCTCGTCGAGGACCCGGTCGGGGTTGCCGAAGACACCGATCAGCCGGTGCACGGCCACGGGGCTGGAGGTGCCGCCGACCTGTTCGGCGAGGATGCGGGCCTGTTCCCAGGGTGCGTCGCTGGCCAGCTGGTAGCGCATCGCCTTGGCTCTGGTCGCCAGGTGCTGCTCGGCGTCGAGGTGCTGGGTGAGGAAGGTGACGCAGTCGGCGATGTCCACCCGGCCAGTATCAGGCCGGGTCGTCCGGGCGGGGCTCGGGGCGCGGGACGTGTCGCCAGCGGCTGCGGAGCCGGCCGAACGTGGCGGAGCCGATGATGATGCCCAAGGTGAGCGCGGGGACCTTGTCGATGCCGAAGGTGAGCATGGCCCACGACCAGAACCAGCCGGTGATGACGCCGGCGAGCAACTCCAGGGGATCCACGTCCGGTCGGTTGGTCACGCCATCAGGGTAAACCCGCCAGTTGACAAAATCGACACTGGCCGGTGGCTGTTTTCCGGACACTGGCCACCGTTCGGTGACACCCCGGGCGGATGTGCACCGGCCACGGTGTATGAGGGTTATCCTGGGGCGGCCTGTGAAGTTCTGCGTGGAACCTCTGGCTCTGGTCGCCGGTTGGACGCTGGGTTCAACTCCCGGCCGCAGGCACAAAGTCTCCTGACAGGGGGAACCGAGGGTCGGGGGCGCTGTTCGAGGCGGCGCCCCCGACCTGCGTTTTGGGGGGTGCGAATGGACGCGATCGCCGAGTTGCACGCGACGCTGGACCGGCGGCCGACCACGGAGGCGGTGTGCGCGATCGCCCGGCGCGTGCTCGGCGACACCATCCCCCAGGCGCATCGGCGGACGCTGGACGCCGTCGCCCAGTCCCGGCCGGCGTGGTACTCGTCGATGAGTGACGACTTCGCCCGGCCGGTGCCGCTGACCCACAAAGTGCAGATGCTCACCCAAATGCTGGGCGCCGGGGACATCACCGCCGGGCAGATCGCCGAGCTCGCGAACGACCCGTGGAAGCTGCGCGGGGAGGTCCGCAAGCTGGGCATGTTCCTCGGCTGGCACACCGGTACCCCGTTCACCGCGCGCACGCCGTACAACGCGCTGGGCACCGCGGTCGTCGCTGCGAAGTTGTCGCGGCGGCAACGCAACCGGGTCGTGCGGCTGCTGATCCGCACCGCGGCCGCGGCCGCGAGCATGCAGGAGCAGATCATGCTGCGGCATCTGCTGCTGGTGTCCCGCGGCGGTCTGGTCCACACGATCACCTTGGACGATTTCCGCCGTGACCCGGCCGCGGCGTGTTTCGTCGCCTACTTCAACGCCCGTAAGAACCAGCGCCGCCGGTTCACCCTCGCGTCCCGGGACAACCCGTACGACGAGATCGCGGCGATGCTGCTGTCGCACTGCAAGCCGACCGCGACGAACTGGGACATGGTCGCCCGGGTGTGGCCGACCCCGATCATCCTGGCCCGGCTGACCGCCGGGCAGCGGGGGGTGCTGCTGGGCACCTGGACGCGGTACATGCGTGAGTGCGCCGACCGGCTGAAGACGATGCACAGCGACTGGATGTTGAAGGTCGACCTGGCCCGGATGGTCGTGCAGCCGGGTATTGACTCGTCGCGGTGGAACACGGTCGCCGGCGCGTACAACGCCGCCCGCGCGGCGTGGATCAACCTGCTGTCGATGGCGGGGATGCCCGACCTGCTCGACGTGTTCTGCCCGGGAAAGGCGATGCGGTTCATGGCCGCCGACCTGGTCGCGATGCACGACGGGCAGGTGGACCCGCAGACCGCGGTCTGGGCGGCGCTGCCGCTGCCGTGGCAGGTCATCAGCGGGGAGGCGGACTGCACCCGCATGGTTGTCGAGCGGATCTGCCGGGAACGCGGCGTCGACCCGGAGGCGACGGGCTGGACTGCGCCCCGGCAGAACAGCGGGGCCGTCGCCGCGTGGCAGCCGACGCCTGAGCTGGTGCACGGCATCGAAGTGCAGGATCCGCTGTGGGCGGGCCTGCTGCGCCGCTCCGGAGCGTTCTCCGGCAAACCCCAGCCGGGGTCGTGGTCGCCGCTGACGGAGCCGGTGAGCCCGCAATGACCGGGGACACCGCCGACAGCGCGGACATGGTCCGCTGCATCAACGGCCCGCACCTGCACAAGCGCACCGTCACCGAGTGGACCGAGGTGGACGCGTGAACGCAAGGGAACTTGCGCTGATCGCGCACGACTACCTGCTCGCCGAAGGGGCACAAAGCAACGGGGGCGAAGTGTCGCTGCTGGGGCGGCCGGGACCTGCATGCGGCCGTCGAGAAGGCGCTTCCCGCCCGTACCCTCGCCGAGCTGGTGCACCGCACCGAGGAGCGCGCGGAGGTCTGCCGGTGAGCGACCCAGTGATCAATATCGACCCACCACTACTCCGATGCGGCATCTGCGGCGGCCGATGCCGCTGGTTTGGCAAGTGCTCGATTCTCTGCTCACGCTGCTCGTGGCTGAGCGCCGACTGGCGACGCGCCGGCTGGCTTTGGCGTCTGCGCGTCTGGATCGGCCGGTGAGCCGCTACCGCCCCGCGCCGCGGACCCGCCGGGAGATGTCGCCATGCACGTTCACCCTCCCCCTGACCGCAGCGACAAAGGCAGACTCGGAGTGATCAAGGCGCGGGTGGTGATCGGCGGCCGGGACACGATGATCCTCGGCCTGACCCGGGACAACGTGAACCGGCTGCTCGACAACCAGCCGATCATGTTCGACGGTGCCGTGCTCGGCTGGCCGGACATCCGGGTGCTCATCCTCGGCGGCAACGACGACGACGACATCATCGAGCATCTGCGCGCTGTCGGCGTGCCCTTCACCGAGCAGCAGCTGGAGCAGGTACGCGCCGCCACCCGCACCACCAAGCCGGCCGGCGATGGGCAAGGATGACACCGCGGCGCTGGCCGCCTGGCAGGCGTACGCGCTTACGCATCCGCTCAACGACCCGGGCGGCTCGAAGGCCGCGCTTACCCAGGTCCGGGTACACGCGCGTGGGTTCCTGCTCATGTCGATCCTGGCGGTGGACCGTTGAGCGCGCCTCAACAATGGGCTGCCGGTCTGGCATGTCTCCGTCTCCGTCTGGTCGAAAGACCGGGCAACCCGCCGCGACGCCCCGGATCAGGCCGAGGCCGAGGCGGTCAAACTGCTGCGTGGCGCTGCGGCGCCGTGTGTAGCTTGAGAGATGCGACGAAGTGGCGGCTTCGGGAGGTGGGGGCGAAGATGAACAGGCGTGCGCGAGTCAGGCGCAAGAGGGAGCGCAAGCCGATGGAGCCCCTCCGCCGCCTACCCGTCCTTGACCGCTGGGAAGGACTCTGGGTAGCGGTCAAGGACGACGAGGTCATTGCTGCGGCCGAAAGCTCGAACGAGCTGGTCAGACGGCTTGTCGAGATGGGCCCGGCCGGGCGTGGAGCAGTTGCGCAGTACGTTCCGCGGCGGTCTGACACGATCGTCGTTGGCGTTGGATAAGGTCTCCGAAGATTACGAGGCACAGGTTTCCCTACCGCGAGGAAGGGGTCGGCGACCCGGACCGCGAGTGGTGGATCTGGAACCCGGCCGTGCTGGTCGGGCATCTTCGGGTGCCGGTCACCGCCGACGAGTTCGAGCGGATGCCCGCCGGCTGCGCGGTCGCGGACGCCGGGGAGACCGGGCCGCTGCGCGCCAGGAAAAAGTGACCACGTAACCGGACCCGATGGAGGCCCCCAACGATGATGTTCGGCAGCACTGAATGGTTCGACGCCCTGTCCTGGACCTGCATGGTGTGCGGCGAGGAAAGGCCGGACGCGCAGATCTCCGTCGCGAAACGGCCCGTCCCGGGACTCGAAGACATGTTCCCCTCCCCCGACGAGCTCGCCGACCCGCAGAACCTCGACAAGTTTGCCGGCCGGGCGTACGCCAACGTGCGGTACTGCAACGACCGTGAGGACTGCTCCCGCATCGCCCACGAGGATGGTCCCTGGGACCCGCGTGGCTTCCAGCATCAGCCGCGGGAGCCGAAGAGGTGACCGGGCCGGCCCGCCGTCCGGTCATCGCGCTTGCCTGCGCCTTGGCGGCCGCCGGGACGATCGCAGTGATGGTGCTGACGATCGCGCTCGACGGGCCGCTGTGGCTGGTCTTCGCCGGCGCGGGGGTGCTGCTGGCGGTGGCGAACCTGCCGTTCCTGCGGGCCGAGGTCGAGGCCCGCCGGCGGCGGCGAGAGCGGCCGCCCGGTAACGACGGTGGCCCCCGAACCCCGTAGGGCTTCGAGGGCCACCGTCGCCGAGCTGGTAGCGGGACGTTAGCTACGTCACTCGGGTGACCGTGCTGCGACGCTGCGTCAGCGGAGAACCTCGCGAGCTTCGACCTCGGCAGGGTGCTGTCTCACGGCACGGTCGGGTGGCTTACTGGCCGACGGTGAGCGCCTTGGGCTCCTGCCCGGCGCGGGTCTGGCGGCTCAGCATGGCGCGGATCTCGGACTCGCGGAACCGGTGATGGCCGCCGGGGGTGCGCACGGCGTTGAGTTTGCCTTTCTCCGACCAGCGGGTCACCGTCTTCGGGTCGACCCGGAACAGCTCAGCCACCTCAGATGGCTTGAGCAGGCGGTCTTCTTCGTCCAAAGGCATGCCGCACCTCCCTCGCGTACTTCCGAAGGTAGATCACGTTCGCGGCGGATGCAGCCGTTATGCCAGATAGGCGAGCGTTGCCCTGGCTTACTCCTGCTTCGGTAGCGTTGCGACGACGCGGACGCCGACCCCGTGCAGCGTCTCGACGAGTCCTTCGTGATGCAGGATCCGCATCGCCCAGCCGATCACGATGTCGGACCGGCCGAACTCCTCACGTAGTTTTCGCCGCGACGGAAGCGTGGATTTCGGCGGATACGTCCCGTCGTAGATCCGTTTGCGGATGGTCTCCGCGACCTCTTCGTACGCATATTTGGGCATGACTGGTCCCCCTGTCGGCACACAGATTCGACCACACCCTGTAACCGCAGCTCAAGCTAGCCATCGCTACCGCGCGGCGCGCCGTTGACCGCGTATTGGTAGCTATCGTAGGTTGGGGACGAGATCCACCGGACTGCCCTGTCGGCAAACCAGGTGTCCGGTTCCGGATCTTGAGCCCGGCCGGCCGAGGCCATGGACCCCCACAAGGGCGCTCACCACTCCTCGGCCGGCCGCCACCCCCCAAATCGAAAGGCCCGACCACAGATGACCAACCCCACCGTGCCTCGATCGAGGCGAGACGCATGACCGTCTACATCAAGGTCGAGGGTGAACTCGACGACTACCGGCTCAACGAGGCCTGGCAGGTGTACTCCGGTGCGCTGACCCGGCTCGACACCATCGCCGTTCAGGCGCAGACGATGTCACGCGCAGCGTTCGACGAGATGATGGGCGACCCCGAGTTCGACAAGATCGAGCTGCTCGACCCGGACGGCAACATGGTGGGCCTGTCCACCATGACCACCAATCTCGCCAAGATCCCCCTGGTGTCGGCCGCGCTATTCCAGGAGAAGTACCCGGAGGCGTCCGCCGACGGGAAGATCATGTACGTGCCGTTCGTCGCTGTCCCCGACAGCGTGCAGGGCGCGTTCACCGCCCTGATCGAGCACGTCTTCCGCCAGGCCGTCGCGGTCGAGGGAATCGTCTCGTTCGATGCCTGCGACTACAACGTCTTCCAGATCGGCTTCTTCCGGGCGATCGAGACGTGGACGATCAAGCTTTCCGCCGGCGAGTGCAGCGCCGACTACCTCGGTGCGCAGCACCACATCGCCGTCGACCCCGCCGGCGCGTACGGCCCGAAGAAGCGGCGCCTGCCGGCCGGCATGGGCGCACGCCAGCTCAGAAGCGCCACAGCGAAGAAGGAGCAGCAGTCATGATCGACCCCGCTGACGTGACCACGCCGCCGCCGCCGGCGACCGGCAGGGTGTTCGGCTACGAGCTTCGGCTCAACCTCAGCTACTGCGACCCGGCGAAGGTCACGAAGCCGGGCGCGCTGCTGGAGTGGGGCACCAAGGTGGCTGAGATCCTCGGCCTGGAGACGTACGGCCAGCCGTGGCTGGACCACTTCGGCCCCGATCCTGACGTCCTGGCCGACACGGTCGGCTGGACGGTGTTCGTCCCGATCACCACGTCCAACCTGATCGGCCGGTTCTTCCAGCTGCCGCCCGGCGACATGCTCGTGCACGCCAACGACGGGGACCTCACCGCCTTCCTGAACATCTTCTTCTGCGCCCGCGAAGGCGAGGGCGAGAAGAAGGATCTTCAGGGCGCGATCGACTTCACCATCCGGCACTTCGGTGCCGGCTCCGCCGAGATCCAGGACTTCACCGTCCGCCGTGCACCGAAGCGCGGGCAACTCTCGCTGACCCGGCTGCGCCCGCACGGCGCGGCCGCTCTCGGTGTCACCGCGGTGCAGCGCACCCGATGAAGGGAGAACTGTAAGACCGGCTCAGGGGGCCGGACACAAGTGGATAGAGGTAGCGAACATGTCCGGAAGGGCGACCCACCATCAGGCGGCGGGGTCGCCCTTCTCGCTTACCTGAACTCAGCGGATCTGCGGCTGCTCGGGCTTGCCCGCCGCGAACCACAACGTGATGTAGCAGCCCCGGCAATACCAGCGGCGGGCCCGCCCAGGCTGGTCGAAGGCGAACACCTGTTCCCGGTACTGCATGCACGGGCCGTCGCACAGCTCTTGCAGCAGCCGCGGCAGCACCTCGAAGTCGAGCGCCACCCGGGTCAGCCTTCGCCGCGGATCATCCGCAGCCGGCGCCGCACCGGCGACTCGGCGCGGCGGGCGGCCACGAATGCTGCCAGCTCGGCGGCGGCCAGCTCGGCGGCCGCGTCCAAGGCGGCCTGCCGCGGCAGGTACAGCCGGGTGCATTCGTCCGGCATGCCCCGGCAGGCCAGGAACTGCCGGCCGTCGACGTCGTGAATCACCAGCACGCTCTTGATCTGAACCCAGGTCAGGTGCGCGAAGTCGCGGCCGCACAACGAGCACGTCGACGGGGGTGTGCCGTGCTCGGCCCGCAGCGCTGCGACCGCCAGGTTTTCGTTCGCGCGGCGGGTGGTCCGGTGCCCGCAGGTGCACGCGGCGCGGAACCGGCCACCGGCCGGGATGATCCCGTCGACCAGGTGCACCAGCTTCGGGTCCCACGTCGTCACAGCTGTTCCCCCTCCTCCCCCAGCCGCCGGCGGGCCCGGCGCCGCGCGAGGCGCAGCAGCCTGGCCGCGTCCGGGTACGCGGCCAGCGCCGCCGGGGTGCGGACCAGCCGGTCCAGGGCGGCGTAGTACTGGGTCTCGGTCATCTTCAGCTCGCGGATCGCGTTGAGCATCTGGCCGGGTTGCAGCCGCCACCCGCGGCCGGCGAGCTCGAGGACCTGCCGGTCCTGCTCGGCCAGGTCAGCCACGCCGTAGCTCCCACCAGATGTGCCCGTCCCGTTCGCCAGGCCCGGACACGCCTGTATGCAGCCAGCCGTCCGCCTCGTGCAGTCCGATCGGGGCCGCGAACAGGTATGTCACCGCGCGGCGGCTCGTCCCGCAGGTCAGCGTCACCACATCCAGCACGGTCACCGGACCTGGTTCCGGTTCCACTCGGCGGCCTGGTGGCGGGACGGGTGGACGAAGTACTCGGTGCCGTGCGGGCAGATGAAGCTGTTCACCCCGTACGGGGTACCCAGCGGCGGCGGGTCGGTCGTCACGTCGATCTCGACCTTCACGTCCCGCTGGGCCAGCTGGGCGAGGAACTGGGCGCACAAGCTCTGCCCGAGCGCGTTGGTCTCGCACTTCAGCACGGCGTGACCTCCGCGGCGGTGTGGGCGAGCAGCTTGCGGATCGCGGCGACCACGGCCGCCGGGTCCAGGTTGTTGTCGCCGACGACCGTGGTGATCCCGCGCAGGTCGGACTCGAGGCGGCCGAGGCGGCGGGCGATGGCCGACTCCGCCTCGGCGGTCGTCCGGAACTGGGTGATGAGGTGGTCGACGGCGCTCTCCGGCGTGCGGACGGCCTTCGGGTCGTGGGGGAACAGGTCGGCGATCCGGTCGTGGATGGTGTCGAGCCGGGTGGCCTCGTCGACGAGTTGGTCGTCGGCTGCGACGCCCGCGCAGCGGTGGTGGCGGATGTCGTTGCGGATGTCTTCCCAGGTGTCGCCAGGGTCCAGGGAGCGGACGGGCTGGCCGTGCTCGGGGTCGGCGCCGAAGCATTCCAGCCATAGGCTGTCGCCGTCGGCGGTCACATACAGGCAGGATCCGGGGTTGCTCATGGTCGGGCGGTCCTCCGTCACACGGGGGTGGGCTGGCGGCGGATGGCGGCGTCGAGTTGCATGGCGACGGCGGGCCACACTGCCTCGTCGACGGTCCACAGTCTCTGGCGTCCGCGGTGCGGTACGGGGCTGGCGAACTCGCGCTGGTCGCGGATGCGCCAGTGTTTCCGGCCCGGCATCCCCCACCAGGAGCAGGTGCGGCACAGGCGGGTGGCGCGGGTGGATTCCGCGCAGACCGAGTCGAGGATGACGACACCCACGATGCCGGTCGGGTGGGCGTCCCGTTCGTCGGGGATCTCCTCGAGGATGTCGGCGAGCGGCCGCCCGACGACGTCGGGCACGGCCCGGTCGAGGCTGGCGATCTGCCGGGCGTACGGCATCGCCTGTTTGTCCCAGCCGAGCCCTGCGGCGATCAGCACCGGGCCGCGGTATTTGGTGGCCCAGTCGCGGTTCTCGACGTCCTTGCCGCCACGCATGATCAGCGCTGGCCAGGGGCGGTGGAGTGACAGGACAGGGATTCGGGGAACCACCCGCGTCTCCTTCCGATCTGGTTGGAGTTGTGTTGGTGGAAGGCTACTCGGGAAAGTTACCGGGGTCGAGGAAGTCTGATACACGCGTGGTGGTTTTTCCGGTAAACGTGCACCTGCCACCCCCGTTCGCGAGCAGAATGCGGGAAGTACACCTGAATGCCCGGGTCCCCGTACCCGGTCGGTCACCCGCGAGGGTGACCGAACGGACGAGGCCAGCGCGCTGGTGTGCAGGCCACGGGTGGGGAGACGCGTGAGAGCCCCGGGCCGGACACCGGAGGTCGTCACGTCCCGCACGGTCACGCGCGCCGCGCTCGTCGCCGGCGCCGCGCTCCTTGTCGCGGTCAGTTGCCCAGCCACCCCTCCCGTACCGCCCGCCGCCGTACTCGCCGCGGGCCCACCGGACCCGGCCGGTGTGCCGGGCCCGGCCGCCACCGTCGCATCATTGCTCGCTGAACGGGCTGAGCGGGTCGTAGCGCCGCCCGCGTCGCGGCGCCCACCACGCACCAAGCCCCGGGCTGTTCCCGCCCGTGCACGGGCCGCCAGACCGGCCGTACGGCACGCCCAGCCGAGAGCCCGGGTGAAACCGGCAGGTAAGTCCTCACCGGCCAGGACGACCCGGCACACGCGCACCCGGACCCGGGCCGTGGCGTACGTGCCCGGCCGGGCGGGCAGGGTGCTCGCGTTCGCCCGCGCCCAGCTCGGCGACCCGTACCGGTTCGGGTCAACCGGCCCGGACAGCTGGGACTGCTCGGGGCTGACCCGCAGCGCGTACGCCCGCGCCGGGATCCGGCTGCCCCGGCAGGCCGCCGACCAGTCCGCGCGGGGAGTGGCCGTGTCCCGGTCCCGGGCCCGGCCCGGGGACCTGGTCCTGTGGGGCAGGGTCGGCTCGGCGCACCACGTCGGCATCTACCTCGGCCGGGGCCGGGTGCTGCACTCACCCAAGCCCGGCGACACGGTCCGCGTCTCCCGGTTGTGGGGGCGTCCGCAGTTCCGGCGGCTGACCTGAGCATCACGCAAAGACGAACCGGCGGTCTCCGTCTCCCCCCGAAAGGAGATGAAGACCGCCGGTTCTGCGCTATCGGGCCCGACGATATCAGCTGCCCGGTTTGTCGCGGGCCATTCTCCGCTCGATGCACGTGGCGACGTCACGGCAGACCATCGCCCGGCGGGGCAGGGCCTCGTACACGGTGACGTTGAAGAAGTACAGGCCGGGCTGGTCAGCGGCCAGGCCTTCCAGCATCACCAGGTCCCGGACCGCCTCCTGCGGGGTGAACACGAACCCGCAGGCCAGGCAGGACCGGCCGCCTGACTCGACGATCAGGTGCAGGCCCTGGCCTTCCCCGGTGACGCGGGCGCTGGTCACCACTCCGGACGCGAAGACAGCGCCGTGCAGGCCGACGCTGATCGACGCGCCCAGGACGCCGCCGGCGTCGGCGTCGGTCAGCGACCGGTCCAGTTCGTTGCGCAGCAGCAGCGCGGTCCGGGAGTAGCCGGCCGGGGTCATGCGAGCGCCGGACTGATCGGGGCACGCAGCTCGGTGCCGTTCGGGCTGCTCATCGGATGGTCGTACGACAGCCCGAACGGCAGGCCCAGGAACTGGAAGGGCCGGCCGCAGCCGACCGGCGGGTCCGCGCACCAGATGTGCACGTCGGCCATGAACGCGGTGACCGGCCCGGCCGGGGTGTCGTCCGCGGTGATCCGGTTGACGGCGACGTGGTGCTGGAACTGCGGGTGCGTGCACGCCGGGTTAGGGGCGATGTTTACCACGCGGTTTCCTCCAGATGGGGATCAGCACCGGTGGCCTCTCCACCGGCGTCTCGCTGCGGGGCGGCGGGGTGCAGGTCCGCGGCGGCGGGACACGCCGTGTGGTCATGACTCTGCGGAACCACACCGACGGGTTGAATCCCCTCACAGCGGCGCTTCACCGACGGCCTGCTGAAGCTTCGCCAGCAGGGTCTGCCGCTCGGTGACGTCGAGCGGGCCGATGTCCAGGACGAACCGGGCCGGTTCGCGGGCGGTCTGCCAGGCGACGCCGGCGACGAACGCCTCCGTCCAGATCCGGTCGGCGATCCGCCGCAGCTCGGAACGGACCGCGTGCTGGCGGGCCTCGACCGTCAGGTTGTCGTCCTCGGCGGTCACGCCGCAGTTGTGCACCAGGTCGCGCAGCAGCGCCACGATGTGCCCGCGCGCCTGACGCGCCTCGCCTGGCCCGGCTGCCGGCATGGTTGGCTGCATATTGCTCACGGTAAGCCCTCACCGCCGGGCAAACTGGCACATCCCCGCGTGAACCGCCGCCGCCGGACGGGTCATGCGGTTACTCTGCGGTGAAGGTGCCCGGGAGAGGCGAAACCGTTTCGGCACCGACAACCCGGCACGAAAGCGACCCCGGCCAGGCCGCTGCACCATCGCGCGCGCTACCGACCCCACACCGGAGGCCGCCATGCACACCGAACCTGACCCTGCCCCGATGATCGGCTTCGACGGCGCCGCCGACGGCACATCCGTCGTCGTGCTGGCCCGCGACCCGGGCGGGCAGTGGCGCATCGCCAGCAGCGACGGCCCCGACGCCGCGGCGATCGCCGGCATGGCCACCGCCATCGTCGCCCGGCATGATCTGCCGCCGCGCCGCTTCGAGAACGGAACCGGCGACGACCGGCCCGGCCTCGCCGAACAGGTCCGGGCGTGGATGGCCGAGAACATCCCCGAGCCGATCGACCTGAACGCGTGGCAGCAGCACGTCCTCGACGTGATCTACGCGCACAGCGGACCGCTCGACGACGCGGCGGCCGTGCACACCGCCCCCCGCAAGACCGGCCTCACCGAACACCTGGCGCAGCTGATCCGTGCGCGCAACGTGGCGCATTAAAGACGGTGGCAGCGGACCGGACCGTCCGCTGCCACCGCAACGTCGCCCGACCATGAACGACGACTTCCCCCAGCCTAATGCCCGCACCCCAGGGGAAGCGAGATAGACCGTGCCCGAGCCCTGCCGGATCTGCCGCACACAACCAGGACCGGTCTGCGACGCCGACCGCAAGACCATCGACCAGCAACTGGCGGCCCTGCCCGCCCGGATCGCCGCGGCCGCGGTCGCTCTCACCCCCGGTCCCGCACCGATCGGCGAACACATCAGCCGGTCAGCGCGGCCGCACACCCAACCACCCGCCCCGGTCGACTGGCTGTCGCTCAACGGCCCCGGCGGCGACGTGCCAGCCACCCTGCGACCGATGGTCCGGCACTGGTCGATCGAACGGACCGTCGTCGTCACCAGCCACCCGGGCGGCCGCGCCCGCACCGCCACCGTCCAGGTCACCGACTGGTTCCACGAGCTCGTGCTCGGCGACGACGGCAAGCCCGTCATGGCCGCCGACACCGACACCGACCAGGTCGGTGTGGTCCCGCCCCGCGAATGGCTCGACATTCAAGTCCGCCGGTGGCGCGCGCACTTCGGCCACCACGTTCCGCCGCGCACCAGCCTCGGCGGGCTCCGCCCGTACGTGCCGGCCGCCTGGCGGTGGCTGCTCGGCTTCAGCAACGGCCCGCAGGCCATCGCGCTGCTGTCCGTGCTGCACCAGGACGACGCCCGCCGCGGCGGCATGGCCCGCCTCGCCTACCGCGGTCTGCTCGCCGAACCCGGCGCCCGCCCACTGACCGACCCCGTCCTCGAGGAGATCGAGCGTCGCGGCGAACCCGGCCTGCCGCCGCGCACCGTGCGATGGGACGTCGACTACCTGCGGAACTGGCTGGACAAGGCGTGCGAGCAGGACAGCCTCGACATCCCCGCGTTCGCCGCGCAGCTACGCGCCCTGCACGCCGAGATCAGCCGGGTCCTCGGTGACACCCCCGACCAGACCTGGGTCGGCCGGTGCCCCGCCTTCATCGCCGAACTCGACCGGCAGACCGGCGAGCCGACCGGCCGGAAACGGCCCTGCGGCGGAGGCCTCTGGCGCGAGACCGGGGCGTACCTGTCCGCGCAGGTCACCTGCCCCCGCTGCCACATGACGTGGGACGTGTGCGGCAACGCCGGCGCGGGCACCGCCCGCGAGATCCGCCGGGTGTGGCCGCTCGACCGGCGCCGCCGCTACAAGGCCGCCGACATCGACCGGCTCACCCCGCCGAAATGCCCCTGCTGCGGCAACCGCGTCACCGTCGACTGGCGGGAAGTCACCGGCACCCGCGACCCTGCCCGCACCTGGACACCGACCCGCACATCCTGCCCGAACGGCTGCGAGGAAGCGAGGCGACTGATATGAGACGAGGCCAGCACCGCGGCGAACGGCCCGCCCCGATCGCCCGGTGGGAACCCGGCGTCGACGGGGAGTTGCTGCTCATGGACACCCTCGCGATGACCATCCACCTCGGTGTCGGTGACCGCACCGTCCGCCGGTACGAGCCGATCGCCTGCGACGTCGCCACCCGGGCACCGCTGTGGGACGCCGACGCGGTCGGCACCGATCGGGCCGCGGTACGCACCCGCAGTCGGCGGCCTTCGCAGCTGCGGATGACGTCCTGACCCGGTCAGGCTGCCAGGTCGAACAGGTCGGTCCTCAGGCCCAACTCCGCGACAACCGGGTGGGTGCGGGCCGCGTCGATGATCTGCGCCATCGACCGGTTCTGCTGGAACTGACGGCCCTTCATGTCGCCGCAGGCCACACCGCGAGCCAGGTTGGCGCGTTCGACGGCGAGGTACTCCAGCGCCACGTCTGGGCGCAACGCGGCCGCCAGCACCAGGTCTTCACCCCCGGCGAGCACACAGAACGAACACGACAGCCGCCGCATGCCCGCCCGGTACGCCCAGTGATATGGCAGGCCCGACGTGTGGATCATCGACCACACCCGTTCGTCGGGCCAATGGTGCACCGGGTACCACTCGTCGACGGCCCGCCTGCCGTTGGTGTGCGCGTCGGCCACGAACGGTACCTTCTTGGCCCTGGCGGACGATTCTGCTGCCCGGAACCCGAACACGTACAGCAACCGCGCCGGGCGGCCGAGGTCGCCGAGCGCCTGATACTCGCTGGTGATCGTCCTCTTGCCGGGCCCGCGTTTGTGCTCGGCTGTGCAGAACCGGCGGCCGCTGTCGGGAAACCGGCCGTGTCGTGCGATGTGATCGAGCAGGTCCCGGTCGGTCGGGTGTTGACGGCTGGAGACGACCAGCCGGAACCCAAGCTGCGCGCTTTGCTGCGCCACGAGTTCGCTAGTGCCCGGCTGGTCACCGAACGCGGCGAGCAGCGCCTGCGCGTTCGGGCCGATCGCGGCGGTGCCGGGCCAGGTGACCCGGTCTCCGAGGGCGTTGTACTGTAGGAGAAACCCCATGATGAGGGCCGCGGCAGCGTTCGCCGCGGCTCCATCTGACGCATGCTCGGCGATCACGAGAAGCACCTCTGCGAGACCGAGGAGAGCATTCAGCTCTCGCTCCGTTGGGTCTCCGCCAGGATCTGACGGAAGCCCTCCGCTGTCTGCGTCGGGGGCCGATCGGGTCGTCGGGGGCCTGTCCTTCCTGCACGACGATCTGGTCTCGGGGGTAGCCCTGCGCGTCAAGCCTGCCGGGCGACTTCGATCTTGGTGACCAGTGAGTCCTTCCCGGCCGATGAGTTGACGATGACCCGGTCGTATGCGTTCAAGTCGATGGCTGTCAACGGTGTTCCTCCCTACGTGAAGACCCGACTGGGGGACTCGCCCTGGCCGAGCTGTGGATGGCACTCTGACGGGAGCGGGCCCGGCATCCTCCCCCCGTGGATGCCAGGCCCGCCCCGAACAGCTACCCGCCGGTCACTCCCCGGGGGAGTGCCCCGCCACCGGCGGCTGCTGCCCGCGCAGGGCGAGGCCTGCGGCGTTGCGGCCGGGCTTCAACTCAGTCGAGCTGATCTCCTGCTCGTCCGGGCCGTACACGTCGATGTGGATGCCCAGAACGTTCTTGGCCGGGGTGAAGAACAGACCATCGCCGTCGGGCTGGAACCGCAGCACACCGTTGCGATCGGCCTGCGACACGTCCGCCGTGACCTGGAAACCGGCCATGTCCATGACGTCGCCCAGGTGCGGCTCGAACGGCAGCGTGCCCAGGTTACGCACCATGGCCGTGCCGTCGATCAACTGGAGGCGGACGTGCAGATGCCAACGGGGCATCCCGTCGTCGTGCGCCTCGGCGAACTCGGCGCGGGACATCGGGGTCATGCCGGCGAGCGTTTCCGCCGCCAGCTCGTCGCCGGCGGCCGCCCGCTCGCGCAGGTCGGCCACCGCTTGCGCGGCGCGGTCGGCCGGGTGTTGCTGCTGGGGGTCGCCGTTGATGTTGTTCTCGTCGGGGGTCGTCACGGTGTGGATTCTCCTTGCTTGATGGTCGGGCGTTCTGGCGGAGGGAAAAGGTCAGCGAAGCCGGTGCCGTGCAGGGTGGCGTGGAAGAAGTCGAGGGCATCGCCGGCCACGGTCGGCACGCCCGGCGCGGCGCAGCGGCCGTTGCTCCAGTGGACGGCGGACGTTCGG